>Ga0116144_10000415_pt1 | contig 56583 bp, 48 predicted proteins | sample AD_UKC035_MetaG_FD_89746 | JGI IMG/M metagenome (GOLD analysis project Ga0116144, IMG submission 89746) | Active sludge microbial communities of municipal wastewater-treating anaerobic digesters from USA - AD_UKC035_MetaG | ecosystem: Engineered > Bioreactor > Anaerobic > Digestate | place: USA...
GCCTGAGCCTCCTGAATTAAGTCGCTGGGAAAGTTTCACTGTGTGGGCAAGATCCAACAAAAAATTAATTGCAGTCTTATTAGTGTTCTTCACATTATATGGTACTGTAAAAGCATGGTATGCATTGCAGGCCATTGGTATCAGCCAGGGTTACACGCCTGCACAGCCTATTGCTTATTCTCACAAATTGCATGCAGGTGATCTCCAGATACAATGTGTCTACTGTCACTCCGGTGCTGAGCGTGGTAAAGTGGCAGGAGTTCCATCTGCGAATGTTTGTATGAATTGCCATAAATATGTGCGTAAAGGTCCGGAGACCGGTACTGATGAAATTGCAAAGATTTATAAGGCATTAGACTATGATCCGAATACAGGAGTCTATGGTCCTAACCAAAAGCCTATTGAATGGGTACGAGTCCATAACCTGCCTGACTTAGCCTACTTCAATCATGCTCAGCACGTTAGCGTTGGAAAAATAGAGTGTCAGACTTGCCATGGTCAGGTTCAGGAAACGATGACAGTAGCAAGCCAGCATGCACCATTAACTATGTCATGGTGTCTTGACTGTCACAAAAACACACAGGTGAAGATGGCGGGCAACGGTTACTACGAACAGTTTCATCAGAAAATGCTGGATAAGCATGGTTCAGACTCTTTGATAACTGAAAGTACACTGGGTGGTCTGGAGTGTTCACGTTGTCATTATTAATTTAAATTGATTGACCAGGGGAAGGTCAGCCTCTAAAAGCATTATTCTTCCTTATTTGATTCATAATATATTCAAGCAATGAGCAAAAGATATTGGAAAGGTGTAGAAGAGCTTCAAAACGATGCGGAATTCGTTCGTTTGAAGAACAATGAATTCTACGAGCATCTTCCACTTGATGAAGTCATTCAGAAAAAGGCTGTGGACGGTAATACGCATCCTCGCCGGGACTTCTTAAAATTTCTTGGTTTCAGTGTAGCTGCTGCTTCTCTTGCATCTTGCGAAGCGCCTGTGCAGAAAACCATTCCTTACCTTATCAAGCCTGAAGAAATTACTCCGGGTGTTGCTAACTGGTATGCATCGACTTATTATGATGGTTACGATTATTGCAGCGTTGTCGTGAAGACTCGCGAAGGTCGTCCGATCAAATTGGAAGGAAATACATTAAGTTCAGTAAGCAAAGGCGGTGTAAATGCCCGCGTTCAGGCTTCTGTACTTTCTCTTTATGATAGTGCAAGATTAAAAACTCCCATGATGTATGGTAATGCATCCACATGGGCTGAAGTTGATAAAGCTGTTGTAGAGAAGTTAAATGCTATTGCTGCAAAAGGTGGAAAGATCAGGATACTGACTTCTACCATAATCAGTCCTTCAACGCTGAAGGTTATTTCAGAGTTCTCTGCAAAATATCCGAATACAAAGCATGTTGTTTATGATGCCATCTCTTCCTCTGCTATGCGTCAGGCAAATCAGATGAGCTTCGGTGTTAATGCAATACCTTCATACAACTTTGACAAGGCAAATACAATCGTTGGAATAGGTGCTGACTTTTTGACTAACTGGATTTCTCCGATTGAATATGCACGTCAATATGCAGTGACCCGTAAATTGAATAATGGCAAGAAAAATATGTCCCGTCATATTCAAATTGAAAGCGCACTTTCAGTTACAGGTAGTAATGCAGATCAGCGAATTGCTGTGAAGCCAAGCCAGCAAGGTGTTGTAGTTGCAAACTTGTATAATGCCATTGCTTCATTAGCAGGAGCTTCTGCAATCCCTGCAGCTTCTGCAGGCGAGAACCAAAAAGAGATCAATTCTCTGGCAAATGAACTTTGGGCAAACAAAGGAAATTCACTCGTTGTTTGTGGGATCAATGATGTGGCTATCCAAACTGTAGTGAACGCTATCAATTCACTGCTTGGAAATTATGGAAGCACTATAGATCTTGATAACCCGAATCGTATGCGTCAGGGAAATGATGCTGACCTTGCGGTTCTTCTTGATGAAATGAATAAGGGAGAAGTTGCAGGTCTGTTAGTATACAATTGCAACCCTGCATATACTCTTCCGGGTGGAAGTCAGTTTGCAGCTCAACTAAAGAAATTAGACTTGTCTGTCTCCTTCGCTGATCGTACCGATGAAACTGGCGCTAATTGTCAGTTCGTTTGTCCTGATCATCATCCTCTTGAATCATGGATGGATGCAGAGCCCAAGGCTGGTATTTATTCACTCGGACAGCCAACGATTTCACCTTTGTTTTTGACACGTCAGGTTCAGGAAAGTTTGCTGACATGGGCCGGAAACAATGTGAGCTTTCATGATTACATGATGGCTAACTGGGCATCAAATATTTTACCTAAAGGTTCAGGAAACTGGAATAAAGCATTGCAGGATGGGGTTTACGAAACCACTATGGCTGCAGCAAAAAATTATACTTCTTCAGCAGACCTTGGTGCTGCAGCGAATGCAATATCAAAGATCGCCTCCGGCGGTATGGAGCTGCTTGTATATGAGAAAACAGGTATTGGTTCCGGATTGATGTCCAACAACCCATGGTTGCAGGAATTACCTGATCCGGTTTCCAAGATCACCTGGGATAATTACCTCGCCGTATCTCCTAAAGATGCACGTGAGAAAGGGTGGAAGCAAGGTCAGGTAGTGACGGTGACAGCCGGCAAAGTAAAAATGAATGCTCCTGTTGTTATTCAGCCCGGACAAGCATTTGGAACGGTTTCACTTGCACTTGGTTACGGAAGAACTGCAGCAGGTAAGGTTGCCGACAACCGGGGAGTGAATGCATATCCCTTTACTTCTTTAGGTGCTGATTCCATAAATTATTTCATCACGGGTGTTGATATTCAGAAGTCAACCGAAGACGATTATGTTTTTGGAGCGACACAGACGCATCACACTATGATGGGTCGTGCGATTGTAAAAGAGACTACACTACCTGAATATTTGAAAGATAAAAACGCAGGAAATCATCCTGAGTTCTTCAAGAAAAAAGTTGGTCACCACGAAGAGGTAAGCGTCAGAGCTGAAGAGCTCACTCTCTGGAGAGAGCACGAGGTTGGTCATCACCACTGGGGAATGGCTATCGACCTGAATTCATGCATTGGTTGTGGGGCCTGCGTAGTTGCCTGTACTGCAGAGAATAATGTTGCTGTTGTAGGTAAAGACGAAGTGATCCGCAGCCGAGAAATGCACTGGATGCGGATTGACCGCTATTATACAAGTGATGCAGATCCAAAAGAAGGTGAATCAGGTGATCTGAAGGCAATGGAGAACCCAAGTGATATGCCAAAGGTTGTTTTCCAGCCTGTGATGTGTCAGCATTGTAATCATGCACCTTGTGAGACTGTTTGTCCTGTCATTGCAACAAGTCACAGTTCAGAAGGTCTTAACCAAATGACATATAACCGTTGCGTAGGTACACGTTATTGTGCGAACAACTGTCCGTACAAAGTGCGTCGATTCAACTGGTTTAAATATTCCGACAATCCGCAATTCGACTATAACATGAATGATGACCTGGGCAAAATGGTTCTCAATCCAGATGTAGTTGTTCGTTCACGCGGAGTGATGGAAAAATGTTCAATGTGTGTACAACGTATTCAGGAAGGAAAGCTTGTTGCCAAGAAGGCAGGAAGACCTATTCCTGACGGAGAGATCAAAACTGCATGCTCTCAATCATGCCCTACACAGGCTATAACTTTTGGAGATTATAATAATCCTGAGAGTGAGATCAAGAGAATGTGGAAGCCGGAAGAACGTAGCTACCATTTGTTGGAAGAGCTTAACGTAAAGCCGAATGTTTATTATTTGACGAAAGTGCGTAATACTTCTGAAGGGAAGGAAGCGTAATTATTATATTATTCAGAAAGCAAACTGATTAACCAACCATGAGCGGTAATCACGAATCGGTCGTCCGGGACCCGTTAATTCTCGGAGATAAAACATATCACCAGATGACAGAAGATATCTGTCGTCCGATAGAGGGAAAAGCCAATAAATATTGGTGGATATCTTTCGTGATCGCCTTTACAGCGATGATATGGGGAATAACTTGTTTATCCTACACCATAGGAACAGGAATAGGAGCATGGGGAGCTAACAAAACGGTTGGCTGGGCCTGGGATATTACCAACTTCGTCTGGTGGATCGGTATCGGTCACGCCGGAACATTGATCTCGGCGATCCTCTTACTCTTCCGTCAGCGCTGGAGAATGTCTATCAACCGCTCTGCGGAAGCGATGACGATCTTTGCTGTAATCTGTGCCGGATTATTCCCGGTATTCCATACTGGTCGTCCTTGGTTAGACTATTGGATGTTTCCTATAGCAAATCAGTTTGGATCATTATGGGTGAACTTTAATTCACCATTGCTATGGGACGTTTTTGCGATCTCTACATACTTCACTGTATCACTTGTGTTCTGGTATCTGGGATTATTACCTGACCTTGCAACAGTACGTGATCGTTGTGTTACGCCGGCAAAAAAATTCATCTATGGATTGCTTGCATTTGGTTGGAAAGGTACGGCTCGCGACTGGCATCGTTTTGAAGAAGTTTCATTGGTGCTTGCAGGTTTATCGACGCCGCTTGTACTCTCTGTGCACACCATTGTATCCTTTGACTTCGCAACTTCAATTGTACCCGGTTGGCATACGACGATCTTCCCTCCTTACTTCGTAGCAGGTGCCATATTCTCCGGATTCGCTATGGTGTTAACGCTTATGATCGTAGCAAGGAAAGTATTGTCACTTGAGCAGTATATCACGATCCAGCACATTGAGCTGATGAATAAGATCATCATTCTCACAGGTTCAATTGTCGGGGTGGCATATATCACTGAATTCTTCATTGCATGGTATTCAGGTGTGCAGTATGAGCAATATGCCTTTATGAACAGAATGTTCGGTCCATATTGGTGGGCTTATTGGAGTATGATGACATGTAACGTTATTACACCTCAGCTTTTCTGGTTCAAGAAACTACGCACAAGCGTAATGGCAACATTTATCATTTCCATCTTCGTGAATATCGGAATGTGGTTTGAGCGATTTGTTATCATTGTGACCTCTTTGCACAGAGATTTTCTACCAAGTAGCTGGGTGATGTATTCACCAACCTATATAGAAGTGGGTATTTTTGTAGGAACAATAGGCTTGTTCTTCACATGCTTCCTAATCTTTGCCCGCGTGTTCCCGGTAATTGCTTTGGCAGAGCTCAAATCAATTCTTAAGAAAACAGGAAATCAATATTTGAAAAAATAGAGACCATTTATCATGGCTAAATTAATATACGGTATTTACGAAGATGAAGAAGTCCTTATGGATGCCATCACTTCTTTAAAAGGACAGGGAGTCGTCTGCAAGGATGTACAAAGCCCTTTCCCTATCCACGGCATCGATAAGTTACTGAATGTTCCTCGTACGAGACTTTCGGTAACTGCATTCATATATGGTATCACAGGTACATCACTTGCCCTGTTGATGACTTGGTATATGATGGTCTCCGACTGGCCTATCAATATCGGAGGTAAGCCAAACATGTTGTACTATATGAATCTCCCGGCATTCATACCTGTTACTTTTGAGTTGACGGTATTCTGTGCTGCTCACGGAATGGTACTAACATTCTTGTTGAGAAGCAAACTCCTGCCGGGTGTTTCGGCGCCTATTCCGCATCCGCGTATCACAAATGATAGATTCGTTCTTCACGTAGATATCAAGGACGAAGGAAAAATAAATGAAGTAGTTTCCCTGATCAAAGCATCAGGTGCTTCTGAGGTGATGTTAAAATCAATGCAATTTGCCTGATCAAGACCATGAAGAAATTACTAAGTTATATTGTACCACTTGGATTCATCGCTCTGGCAGCCTCATGTCATTATACTGACACGAGCAAACCGGGTCATGAATACATGCCGGATATGTATCGTTCTCCTTCATACGAGACTTACTCATCCAACCCAAACTTTCCTGACAGTATCACTGCTCGTCAGCCTGTGAAAGGAACCATTGCAAGAGGCGATGCAAACTTCAGCGATTTAGATCGCATGCCATACGCTTTTGAGAATACTCCTGAGGGATATGAGCTAGCAGGTGCACAGCTAAAGAATCCTTTACCGGTAACGGCCGAGAACCTTGCCGAAGGTAAAAGACTATATTTTAATTATTGCCAGGTTTGTCATGGTGAGACAGGAATGGGTGATGGTCCTGTAGTTCAAAGAAACGGACCGGTTCCACCTGCATATAACTCTGAAGCATTGAAAAATCTTCCTGAAGGTAAGATGTTTCATTCAATTCAATATGGTAAAAACATGATGGGGTCACATGCGTCTCAGCTAAGTGCTTCGCAACGTTGGAAGATTATTCAACACGTTCAGACACTTCAGAAAGGTGCTTCAGCAGTAGCCATTGATACAACTACAAGTAGTCCTGCCGCAACTGCAGGAATGTAAATTAATTTAATTCCATTGCTCAACGATTTAATGATGGACAGAAAATACGAGCTTACCAAGAATAACAAATTGATCACCATCATCATGATGGCGATTGGTTTGATCGCAATTGTTATGGGATTCCTTTCGGATCACACACGAACATGGGCGACTTTGTTACATAACAATTTTTATTTCACGGCGATCGCACTGTGTGGAACCTTCTTTGTCGCAGTTCAGTACATTGCTCAGGCTGGTTGGGCTGTCGGGATTAAAAGAGTACCTGAGGCGATGGGTGGATTCCTGAAATACGGAATGGCAGGGATGATTCTCATATTTATTTTTGGTCATCATGATCTTTATCACTGGACACATTCGGAATTATATGATCCAAACAGTCCTGACTACGACCATATTTTGGCCGGCAAAAGCGGATTCCTTAATATTCCATTTTACATCACACGCGTGGTTGCATATGCCCTTATATGGGTAGGCTTTACTTATGCCTTGCGTAAACAGTCATTAAGAGAAGATGCAGAGGGCGGTCTTGAACCCTACAGAAAAAGCGTAAGTATGGGTGCCGTGTTTGTCGTATTGTTTGCAGTGACATCATCTACATCAGCATGGGATTTTCTGATGAGTGTCGATTCGCATTGGTTTTCTACCATGTTCGGATGGTACACATTCGCAGGATTATTCGTAAGTGGTTTGTCCATGATGTGTTTGCTCATTTTGTTCCTCCGTTCAAAAGGATATATGGATCATGTATCATCGGATCACCTGCATGACGTTGGTAAATTCATGTTTGCTTTTTCCATCTTCTGGACATACCTGTGGTTCTCGCAATTCATGCTTATCTGGTATGCAAATCTTCCTGAAGAGGTAGTATATTATCAGGTACGCTGGGAGAATTTCAAGACATTATGGGTGACAAACCTCATTGTTAATTTCTGTGCTCCACTCTTAATTTTGATGACCCGTGACGCAAAACGTCAGATACCTATATTGTGGATAGCCGGTATCATCATCATTATTGGTCATTGGTTGGATGTGTTCTTAATGGTCACACCGGGAGTACTTGGAAAAGACTGGCATATAGGATTCATTGAAATTGGAACAGGTATTGGATACCTTGGATTATTTCTTCGTGTAACACTCGCTGAACTCAGCAAGGCTTCAATCGTGCCAAGAAATCACCCTATGTTCCAGGAAACTTTACATCACCATATCTAAGCCGAATAGAGGCTAAATATTAATAACGGATAATTATATTTCATGATAAAGCTACTGACCCTTCTTGTTATAGTAATGGCCGTGGTCACCATCTGGCGCCTCATTCGCGTATTGGAATTGGTACGAGACTTACGGGGTGATGAAGATGCCGTCACAGATAAAGATAACAGCACTCACGGTAAACTATCACTCTGGTTCCTGTTCTTAGGATTCGCCGGGATGATCTATTTTACATTAGATGCAAAGAAATACCTTCTTCCGGTATCTGCCTCCAAGCATGGTGCGTTGACAGATAGTTTCTTAAATATGAACTTCGCACTGATCATCGTGGTGTTCTTCATAACTCAGTTTTTACTATTTTATTTCGCCTGGAAATACAAGCATAAAAAAGGACACAAGGCATACTTCTACCCTGAAAATCACAAGCTCGAATTCATTTGGACGATCATTCCAGCCGTTGTATTGATGGGACTTATCGTTTACGGATTAAAATTATGGATAAGCATTACCGCTCCTGCACCGGCAGAAGCCATGGTAATAGAAGTTTATGGTAAACAATTTGACTGGTCTGTCCGATACTCAGGTGCTGACAATAAATTAGGCCATTCAAACTTCAAACTGATCACTGATAATAACCCCCTTGGAGTTGATGTGAATGACGCTTCTTCCGAAGATGATAAAACAGCCCGGGAACTACACATTCCTGTCGGATCAGTGATTAATTTTAAATTCCATTCCCGCGATGTAATTCACAGTGCCTATTTCCCACACTTACGTGCACAAATGAACTGTGTTCCCGGTATGACTACTGAGTTTACACTTGAGCCTACTATCACTACAGATAGCATGCGCCTCATCACAAATAACCCTGAATTTGACTACGTATTATTATGTAACAAGATCTGTGGTGTGGCACATTATAATATGAAGTTGAAACTTGTGATTGAATCGCCTGAAGAATTTAAAAAGTGGTATAAAGAGCAAAGTTATGTATTTGAAAGAGCGGAAGTAAAGCCTGCTGCAGAGCCGGCCCTGACCACCGATTCTGTTATTACTGCTGAGGCTACTGCTTCTGATATAAAGGTTATCGCCACAAAATAATTTAATGAATCACCGGCTTGGCCGGGCTTAAGAATAATATTGTTCATCGAATAACGCTTATATAAAAGCCGCTATAATGTCTACTCACACAAACGATCATGCTGTTGATTCCCATGCGGGGGATGATCATCATGAGCACGAGCATCATGTGACTTTCTGGAACAAGTATGTTTTCAGTCAGGATCATAAAATGATCTCTAAGCAATTTCTTGTCACTGCAATTGTCATGGCTATTCTTGCCATGCTGATGTCACTTGTATTCCGCCTCCAGTTGGGCTGGCCGGATCAGAAGTTTCCCTTCCTGGAAAGTATTCTGGGAAAATGGGGAGCTGATGGTAAATTGGATCCTAATTTCTACCTGGCATTGGTTACCATTCACGGTACTATCATGGTCTTCTTCGTTTTGACAGGCGGGCTATCAGGAACCTTTAGTAACTTACTCATTCCGTTGCAGGTTGGAGCTCGTGATATGGCTTCAGGATTCCTGAACATGTTATCGTACTGGTTCTTCTTCGGATCATGTGCTGTGATGACTGCATCATTATTCGTTGAAGCCGGACCTGCATCAGCCGGTTGGACGATCTATCCTCCCTTGAGTGCCTTGCCTCAGGCTATTCCCGGCTCCGGGTTGGGGATGACCCTGTGGCTTATATCCATGGTATTGTTCATCGCTTCTGCCTTATTAGGTGGTATTAACTACGTTGTGACCATTATAAACCTTCGTACAAAGGGCATGAAGATGACACGTCTTCCTTTGACAATCTGGGCATTCCTTATTACTGCGATCCTGGGTATACTTTCATTCCCGGTTCTCTTTGCTGCAGCTTTGTTACTCTTGTTTGACAGAAGTTTTGGAACAAGCTTTTATTTATCTGATATCTTCATCAATGGAGCGCCTCTTGCTCATGCCGGCGGAAGTCCGATTCTATTCCAACATTTATTCTGGTTCCTTGGACACCCGGAGGTTTACATCGTATTGTTGCCTGCACTCGGACTGGCGTCTGAAGTAATCGCTACTCAGTCACGTAAACCTATCTTCGGATATAAGGCCATGATCGGATCGATGCTTGTTATTGCATTCCTTTCATTTATCGTTTGGGGACACCATATGTTCGTCACAGGAATGAATCCATTCCTGGGCTCCGTATTCGTATTTACTACTTTGTTGGTCGCTATACCATCTGCCGTAAAGGTGTTTAATTACCTGGCAACATTGTGGAAGGCTAATATTGTACTCTCGCCTGCTATGTTATTTGCTATCGGTCTCGTCTCCTTCTTTATCTCCGGCGGATTAACCGGTATCATCCTTGGAGACTCTGCATTGGATATTAATCTCCATGATACTTATTTTGTGGTCGCTCACTTCCATATTGTAATGGGAAGCTCTGCTATCTTCGGTATGTTTGCCGGAGTGTATCATTGGTTCCCGCGGATGTATGGTCGCATGATGAATAAGCGTATGGGATACCTCCATTTTTGGTTAACTATTGTCGCAGTATATGGTACGTTCTTCCCAATGCACTTTGTAGGACTTGCAGGAGCACCTCGTCGTTATTATGCATATACAGCATACGAAGGATTTGATGCTGCTATTAATATTAATGCGCTGATCAGCTTCTTCGCTATTTTAGGTGGACTGGCACAATTAATTTTCGTAGCCAATTTCTTCTATTCAATGTACCGTGGTAAGAAAGCAGTTCAGAACCCTTGGAACTCTAATACAATTGAATGGACGGCACCTGTTGAGCACCTTCATGGTAATTGGCCGGGAGCAATTCCTGAAGTGCACAGATGGCCTTATGACTATGGTAAGCCGGGCGAGGAGCAGGATTTCATCCCTCAAACAACACCGTTCTCACAAACAAAGAACTCAAATTTGCCTGGAGAAGGCTAGAATTGATAAAAACTAAAAAAGCCTGTTCTTAAAAGAGCAGGCTTTTTTTGATCATAATTATAATTGATTTTCTTGATTAGCTGAAAACCTAAATCAAGTCTGATTAAACTGGCAAATTTTAAGAACTATCCCTGTCCCATTTAGATTGATTTCTGCATTTTCATTATTATTTGGCACCCAAATTTTGTTAGCATAGTACCTTACTTCAAAGTAACCGGGGTCTTTTTTATAGCTTTTAATTAAAAAGGAAATGATCATTTACGTGTAACTGATCTTCATTGCTGACTTTGACATCATTTTTTTGATTCTATTGATTGTGAAATTTTCCCATTCAATTTTACCTGAAATTTTAAATTAGCATATAAAATATTTTATAGCCGGTTTCAATTTTCTATGCGAGTTCACGTTAGAATCTGATATTTAAATTTTTTAATATTCAAGTCATGAAGCTCAGCACTCTTGGCAAACCGCTTATTGTATTTTTATTATTTATATCAAATCCCGCTTACTCTCAGGATTGTAATGTTTATTTCGACTTTGACCGGGATCAGTTGCGCCTGAATGACGTAGCTAAATTAGATAGGATTGTCAATTTGTATAAGTCCGGTGAACAGAAGATCAAAATAGTTGGATATACTGATACCAGCGGGACTTTCAAATACAATAATGAACTTTCAGCAAGACGCGCCAATAGAGTGATGGAGTATCTTGTCTCCGGAGGAATTGAGAGAAATAATATTTTCACTGAATCAAAGGGCGAACTTTATCAGTATGGTGCCGATCAGTTATATAGCAGGAGAGTAGAGGTTTCATTTCGTTCCGCAAAGGATCAGTTTTCATCCGTTTCAGAATTTAGAAAGTCCTTGGTTCCCCAAACTCAAACATTTATTATTCCGGGTGATAAGGATATCGAAATTGAAGGTGCTAAAGGGACAATAATAAATATTGAAGCTAATTCATTTGTAGGCATTGAAGGTAAAGAAGTGTCAGGTGAAGTAAAATTAGAGTTGATCGAATTTTATACAATGAAAGATTTCTTCAGTGATGCCCTCAGTACCTGTTCAGATTCTTTTTTATTATCAAGTGCCGGAATGGTAAAGGTTGCTGTTAATCAAGGAGGCGTTGAGCTGAAGCTTAAAGTTGGCAAAGATATTCAACTGTATTTTCCGAAGGTCAATGATTCCATATATAGTTCTTTCAATGGTGTTAGAAGGAATGATGGCTCTATGAATTGGATGGAAGAAAAGGAAAAGACGCAGTCCTCAAAAAATGCCAGATCGGTTGATGTTGGTGTAACTATAGCGGCAGACGGTCGGACTTTAATAATTACTGATAAAGAATCAGCCGACAAAAGGAATCAGGAAATAGCATACAACCCGGTTCTGCAAAAATTCAGTAAAATGTCGGAAGGAGAAAAGAAAGCTTTGGAGTTATATCGTGATGAACAGATGCGTGCAGACTTAAAGAGAGGAAAAGTCTACAGTTTGATCAATTCAAGTAAATTGGGATATATCAATTGTGATCGATTCATAAACAATCCTACAAATATATTTGTCAAGTGTAATTTGAAGATTGAGAATAGTGATTTATCAATTACTTCTGCGGCTTTGATTTTCAGGAAAAGTAATGCGTATCTGGAGTTTTCCATAAATGAATTTTCTTCAGCTAAACTTGGATATCTATTGCCTACAAGTGAAAAAGCAGAGTTAGTGGTGATAGGATCAGATAAAGATCGGCCTTACTTATATCATAAAAGCATAACCCTTTCTGAAAATATGAATGAGAAGATCACACTAAAGGCTTCTTCGTTTGAAGAGATTAAAGAGGTGTTCTAATTTTAAAATGCTTTGAATGCCTTTAATATGCCTTTTTAATTGGCTCTAATTTATTGCTTATAGATTTAATTTGATGTGAATGTCTGTTTGAATGATCTTCACATTTGCAATACTGAGGATTTCGTAAACCTGAACTTTTTCGTAAATTTACTTCATGAAAAGGAGAAAATTTATTTATGGTTCTGCGATGTTGGGAGTGTCACTGGCACTTCCACGCATCTTAAGAGCAGATTCAGGATTGTTAGGGTCTAATAAGGGAAGAAAAATATTTAAGATCCTCAACACTGACAAAACGAAAGTAGGAACACTTCCTATTCTTAGAGCTTTTGCCGGTGATCATCTCGATCATGTTTCTCCGTATGTTTTGTTTGATGAATTTGGACCGGTTGAGCTAAGTCCTAAAAGTCAGCCGTTGCGAGTTGATGCGCATCCTCATGCAGGAATAATTCCTACGACATACTTCCTTTCAGGTAGCGGGCATCACAAGGATAGTCTAAACTATGACTTTCAGATCGGGAAGGGTGACTTTATGATGTTCAGTTCGGGAAAGGGAGCTATCCATATGGAAGAGACCGGAAAAGCTCTGTATGAAGACGGTGGTATCTACCATGGATTTCAGATTTGGTTGAATATGCCTTCGAAGTATAAGTTTACAGCACCTGCAACTTTTGTGCACAAGCAGGATAATGTCGGAAGTCTGGATCAGAAGAACTATTCTGCTAAAATAATATTGGGCGAATTGTTTGGTGCAAGATCAAAGATAGAGTTATTGTCTCCTGCCTTCTATTATCATATTAAAATGAAATCGGATTGTCGCCTGGATATCCCCACAGATCCAACTCATAATGCATTTGTTTATATCATCAATGGAAGTGTTGAAACAGAAGGAAGGAAACAAGTGAACAAGGGACAGGTTGCTTTGTATCAAAGAGGAGATAGTGTTTTGAATTTATACAGCAAAGATGGGACTGAACTTTTAGTTCTTGGCGGGAAGCCATTGAATGAGCCTGTGTTTTCATACGGCCCGTTCGTTATGAATACCGAAGAAGAAATTAACAGATGTTTGAGAGATTATCAGTCCGGTAAAATGGGTGATCCAAATCTTGTTAATGCGAAATAGATTTTATTTTAGACCTGCAGATCAACGAATTCATAGCAAGCTGATGGTATTTTTTAGAAAAATATATGGAAAATTTTGATTGGACCTGTTTTACACGAAGGATTGCAATAAAGTCTGACATCCATAAATTATATAAAGCATGGACATGTACCGACGAGATTGAAAAATGGTTCTTGTCAAAAGCCAAATTTTTTTCAAGTGAAGGGTCTGAGCTGAAGACTAGTGAATTGTTTACGTCGGGTTGTGCTTATGAATGGAGTTGGTATCTGTACTCTGAAATAGAAAGGGGAAAAATAATTCATGCAAACGCGAAAGATTTAATTCGGTTTAGCTTTGCCGGTGATTGTTTGGTTGAAGTAAAATTAATTCAAAAGAATGATTTGGTTATCGTCGAATTAAGGCAGAGTAATATTCCAACTGATGATAGATCAAAACGTGGAATTCGTCTAGGTTGTGAAAGTGGCTGGTCTTTTTTTCTTCTCAATCTAAAATCAGTATATGAACATGGCGTTGATTTGAGAAATAAAAATCCTGAACTTCAGGGAATGATAAATAATTAAAACAGAAAAATGTTTTGTTGATTAGTCTGTATAGCTTTTTAGGATTAATAATCAGTTTTTTGTATCTTTGCATTTCATTCGCTTTTGTGAAAATAATACGCCTTTTCTAAGGTTCGAATAAATATATTTCTGCATGCTTTCATGTTCTGCATGCTTTTTTCATTGGTATAACAGCAATTTTGAGATCGACAATGATGGGAACATCAACATGCTTTAGTTTTATTTTCGACTGCTTTATTGAAGTTTTGTCACCGTTCCCGAATGTCTTAAACATTATTTTATGCATCCGATAGATCTCGGAATATTTATAGCATATATGGCCGGTCTACTTGGAGTTGGCTTTTATTTTTTGAAGAAGAATAAAAGCACGGATGACTTTTTTGTAAGTAGCAGGAATATGTCCAAATGGCACATTGGCCTTTCTGTTGTTGCTACAGATGTCGGCGGAGGATTTTCAATTGGTTTGGGCGGACTCGGTTTTATTATGGGGATCTCCGGCAGCTGGATGTTATTCACCGGTTTGATAGGTGCATGGCTTAGTGCTGTCTTACTAATACCTAAAGTGTACAAGCTTGGTCATGAAAAGAAGTTGACAACATTTCCACAGTTGTTCAATCATTACTACAACCCGAAAGTTGCTTTGGTAGCGGGAATAATTTCTGCAATTGGTTATTTGGGATTTACAAGTTCTCAAATTTTAGCAGGCGCAAAATTGGCAGCTGCTTCATTTGTCGGTCTGGACATTCAAACGGCTTTACTAGTGATGGGACTGGTAACCATAATTTACACCGTGATGGGCGGAATGACTGCAGTGATTTATACCGACACGGTTCAGTGGATTGTGCTCATGTTAGGATTGATTCTGGTTGGAATTCCTATTTCATATCATGCCATTGGAGGATGGGAAAGCATACATAAAATATTAGAACCTGAATTACTTTCTTTAAGTTCTATCGGTTGGCAACAATTAGTTAATTGGTCTATTACAATTATTCCTATTTGGTTTGTTGGTATGACTTTATATCAAAGAATTTATGCCAGTCGAAGTGAGTCAGAAGCAAAAAAGGCCTGGTTTATTGCCGGCTTATTTGAATGGCCTATAATGGCTTTCATGGGTGTATTACTCGGACTCTTCAGCAGAGTTGCTGCCGAGCAGGGAATGTTTTCGCATTTGGGTTTTGCGACATCAGAAGGTATGGATCCTGAACTTGGCTTACCCTTGTTGTTGCGTCAAATTCTTCCGGTTGGATTGATGGGCATTATGATGTCAGCATATTTTTCTGCTATTCTTTCTACAGCGGATAGTTGCCTGATGGCAGCATCAGGAAATTTGCTCACGGACATAATTGAAAAGCTGTTCCCGCAGCTAAAAAATCACCCTAAAGTTTTGTTGTTTGCTCAGATTTTAACCCTTGCAATAGGTATTGTTGCAATTGTATTAGCTGCAAGCATGGAGAATGTACTGGAATTGATGCTTTATTCATATGCATTCATGGTCTCCGGATTATTGGTGCCATTGATTGCAGCTGTATTCTTTGGTCAGAAGAATTGGAAAGCTGCAATTGCAAGCATGTTGTCAGGTGGGAGTACGACAATAATACTGACTGTCTTCAATGCAGATCTTCCTTATGGTTTGGATGCTAATATTTTTGGAATTAGCATTTCCCTATTGGTTTTTATTGCCTTTACTACTTTAAATTATACACAAAAAAAATTACAACATGAAAACTATACTAATCAATCAGGATAGTGGAGAAAATAAAACGTACAGCAATGAGAGTATTGCTGAATTTCTTTTTAATAATCTTGATCAGTTCGGAGACAAGCTGGAATATATTTTAAAGGCCATTAATTACGCTATGGATCCCGGTCGAGGAGGTTTTTTACTTATAGGGGTGGAAGACAATGAAATTGTAGGAGCTGTCGTCATAAATAAGACCGGAATGGATGGGTATATTCCTTCGAACATCCTTGTCTACATCGCCGTTCGTTCCGATCAAAGGGGGAAAGGGGTAGGCAAGAAACTTATGCAGCAAGCTATGGCAAATACCAGGGGCGGAGTAGCCCTACATGTTGAGCCGGATAACCCGGCAAAAAAACTTTATGAACGCCTAGGCTTCACAAATAAATACTTGGAAATGCGGTATCAACCTTCTAATTAATTTTTATGAGTGGAATTGATTATGATTTACTAAAAAGGTTCAGGAGAGAAATACATGCTTTCCCTGAAATTTCAGGAGGAGAAAAAGAGACGGCAAGGAAAGTCCTGGGATTTTTGAAAAACTGTTCTCCTGATGAGATTATTACCGACATAGGCGGTTATGGAATTGTTGCTACATGGGACTCAGGAGTAGAAGGTCCGGAGATTATATTCCGCGCTGAGTTAGACGCATTACCGATAGAAGAAATAAATACATTTGATTATAAGTCAGCAATAAATGGAGTTTCACATAAGTGTGGACATGATGGACACAGTAAGATCTTGTGTGGATTGGCAAAATACTTGTCTGTCAAAAAGAATAACAATGGTAAAGTTCGCCTGATTTTTCAGCCTGCTGAAGAAAATGGGGAAGGGGCAAAAGCCATGTTGGAAGATGAAAAGTTTAAAGGTGTAGAGCCGGACTTTATTTTTGCACTTCATAATTTACCCGGCTATCCAATGAGTAAAGTGGTTGTGAAGGATAATACATTTACGGCTGCAGTTAATAGTATTATTATTCATCTTACAGGAAAAACGTCACATGCAGCAGAACCGGAACATGGACTTAATCCTGCTTTAGCTGTCGCTGAAATTATTCAAGGCAGCATGGCTCTGGCTAATAATTATCCTGACAAGGAGGACATGCGTGTAATTACCCCTGTGTATATGGACCTGGGTACCAAAGATTATGGAATATCGGCAGGCGTGGCAACTGTTCATCTTACAATACGGTGTTGGAATGATGAATACTTGAGAAAGCTTGAAGAAGATATTATAAAACTATCGGAACAAATTTCCAAAAAGCATAAATTGAGCGTTAAGTTTGATTTCACTCAAACCTTTCATGCTAACATCAATAATAGCTTAGCTGCTGAAAAAGTTCGCAAAGCTGCCAAGAAGCTTGATTTATCATTGGACGAAAGGCAATTTCCTTTCAAGTGGGGAGAGGATTTTGGTTTATTCACTTCAAGGTTCAAGGGCTGTATGTTTGGACTCGGAGCCGGAGAAAATATGCCTGCCTTACATAATCCGGATTATGATTTTCCGGATGAGTTGATTGAAACAGGTGTGAAAATATTCATTGGTATTATGCACGAAGTATTATTAAACAATTAGGACCTATGTTTGAAACTTCAGAAATAGAATTGAGTGCCTCAGCATACCGGCATAATCTGCGCTTTGTTAAAAAGCTTTTGAAAGAAGATGTTCGGATTTGTAGCGTCGTAAAAGGAAATGCATACGGGCACGGAATTTCAGTATTTGTTGAGATGGCTATCCAATCAGGTGTTGATTATTTTGGTGTACATTCAGCTGAGGAAGCCTATCAGCTCAAACAAAATCTGAACAAAATCCCGGATATCTTTATCATGGGTGCCATGGAAGAGGATGCTGTAGAATGGGCTGTAGAAAATGATATTGAATTTGCAGTCTTTGATCAGAAACGTCTGGAGATGGCATTAATGAGTGCTATGAGATTAAAGAAGAAAGCAAAAGTTCATCTGGAAGTTGAAACCGGGATGCGAAGGACCGGATTTTCACATTTGGAGATTCCTGCACTCTGTAAGTGGATGCGATCACATAGCGGGCATATCTTCTTTCAAGGATTGTTTACACATTATGCAGGGGCAGAAAGCAGAGCAAATCATTTTAGAATATCAAAACAAATTGATAACTTCAATCTTTCCTTGAAAGCATTCAAAGCAAATAAACTTATTCCGAAATATCATCATTCTGCATGTTCAGCAGCTCTGATAAATTATCCTGAAACTCACGGTAACATGGTTCGGGTAGGAATTTTGCAATATGGATATTGGCCTAATAAAGAAACGCATATTCGATTTTGCGAAGAGTCGAGTAGTACACCTGATTTATTGAAGAGGATCATTCGGTGGACCAGCAAAGTGATGGCTGTGAAAGAAGTCAACAAAGGTAGTTTCATTGGTTACGGAACGGCATTTCTGGCATACAAGAACATGAAATTAGCAATTGTTCCTATCGGTTATGCCCATGGATATAGCAGAAATCTTAGTAATACAGGTTCTGTGATAATTAATGATAAAGTGTGTCCGGTTGTTGGTACGATTAATATGAATAGCCTGAGTGTTGATATAAGTCTTGCAGGTAAAGTAAGGCCCGGAGATGAAGTTGTATTGATAGGGTCTCAAAATGGAAATGCAATTTCGGTAAGTTCATTCAGTGAGCAAAGTCATCAGTTAAACTACGAAATGCTCACCAGATTACCAATGAACATACGTCGCAGTGTAAAAAAGTAAAAAAATGGCATTTTTAAAATTATATAGAGAAAAGCTTCGGCATAATTACCGGTACTTAAATGATCTCTTTGAAAAGAATAATATATCCTGGGGTGTGGTCAGTAAATTATTATGCGGCAACAAATTGTTTTTAAAGGAGCTTGTCGATCTTGGCATAAAAGAGCTGCATGACACCCGCATAAGTAATATACGAACTATAAAGTCGATGTCTCCGGATATTCAAACGGTATATATTAAACCACCTGCTAAGAGGAGTATTCCAAACATCATCAAATATGCTGATGTAAGTTTCAATACAGATTATTATACAATAAAGCTTTTGAGTGAAGAATCTGTTCGGCAAGATAAGGTTCATAAGATCATCATAATGATCGAAATGGGAGATCTCAGGGAAGGTGTAATGGGAGACCAGCTCATGGATTTTTACGAAAGCATCTTTGTACTTCCGAACATAGAAATAATTGGAATCGGAACAAATTTGAATTGTCTCAATGGTATTATGCCAAATCAAGACAAGTTGATACAGCTAAGTTTGTACAAACAACTTATTGAAACAAAATTCAATGTTAAAATCCCCTGGATAAGTGGAGGTACAAGTGTTACTTTGTCGCTGTTACTAAATAAACAAATCCCTCCCGGAATAAATCATTTTAGGATTGGTGAAGCATTGTTTTTTGCTAATGATCTTTTCTCCGGTGAAATATTTAAAGCGATGCAGCCTGATGTATTTAAATTGTATACTGAGATCATCGAGCTGTATGAAAAGCCGGTTGTTCCATCCGGAGAACAAATTGCAAATGTCGCCGGCCACATTCCTGAGTTCGATCCGGAGGATTTTGGAAAAACATCATACAGGGCTATCATCGATATTGGTTTGTTAGATATCAATCCCGATTTTTTAAGTCCGGAAGATGAAACAGTGAAAATCATCGAAGCCAGCTCCGACATGTTGGTTATGGATCTTGGCGATAATAAAAAAAGTTTCAAGACAGGCGACTTAATCTCCTTTAAAGTTCGATACATGGGTGTTTTGGGACTAATGAATTCAAACTACATTGAGAAGGTTGTAAGCTAGTCCGGACTATTCGGGCAGAATATTAATTTGCAAGCATGTTATCTCCGGTCGGGTTTTCATAGTAACAATGTAAGGTTTAAAAACTGTTTTCATACCCTGATTTATTTTCTTCTAATTCGATATGTTTGAGCTGAAATAAATCTTTAGCATGAATCTCTTTCATCTCTTCTCAATTCTCATCGTCCTGTCAGCAGGCTTTGCATATATTAATTTCAGAATCTTGAAACTACCTACAGCCATTGGATTGATGATGGTTTCATTGATATTCTCGTTTCTGATCTTGATACTTGGTTTTTTCTTTCCTTCTCTCACCAACATGGTGGAAGTACGGCTGGAAAATTTGAATTTTAGTGAATTACTTTTAGAGAGCATGTTAAGTTTCATGCTTTTTGCAGGAGCCATACATATTAAGTACGAAGATCTTCGGACTGAAAAGCTTAGTATCATCTTGTTCTCTACTGTAAGTGTTCTCATCAGTACATTCGTCGTTGGGTTCGCATCCTATTATATTTTGAGTTTATTCGGTGTTGAGATCGATCTTATTCACGCCTTGTTATTCGGTGCATTGATATCACCTACGGATCCAATTGCGGTGCTTAGTATATTAAAGAGTGCCGGCATCTCCAAATCTTTAGAAACAAAAATTGCAGGAGAGTCCTTGTTCAATGATGGTGTAGCCGTCGTTGTTTTTATCACCATCTTAAAATTATCACAACCAGAGGCCGACTTAGACGTAACTAGTATTATAACTTTGTTTGGACAGGAAGCAATTGGAGGTGTGATACTCGGGATCTTAGTTGGATTTGCAGGTTACAAACTTATTGCAAGCATTGATAACTATCAGGTAGAAGTTTTGATCACACTTGCAGTTGTAATGGGAGGATATACGCTATCGCATTATATTCATGTATCCGGACCTTTGGCAATGGTAGTAGGAGGGATCATCATTGGAAATCATGGTAAAGAATTCGGGATGTCCCGCATTACTGAAGAGTATATCGACAAATTTTGGGAATTAATTGACGAAATATTAAATGCCATTCTCTTCGTCCTCATTGGTCTTGAAGTAATGATACTTGAAGTTAGTACCACGATATTAGAGGCAGGAGCAATCCTGATTATCATCAGCGTACTTACGCGATTTATTTCACTCTGGATCCCTTCATTATTCATTAAGTTAAGAGAACAGATCACTCGAAAAACTCTTGTAATACTCACATGGGGCGGACTGAGAGGAGGGATCTCTATCGCATTGGCATTATCTATCCCTGCAGAGTTTCATAAGGAAGTGTGGGTGACCATTACTTATATGATCGTTTGCTTTTCTATTTTGGTGCAGGGGATGACGATCTGGAAGTTGGCTAATAGAATTAAGACCAGTGAATGATCGTGTCTTTTATTCTTTATTTTCTTTCACACTATGTTGTGATTTGTGTTTTTCATTAGCTATTGGTAATTCTTCAATTAATACCGATCGTCACAAAAAAATAGCCCAAAAATTTTGTGGAGTTTATTTTAAATGCCGGAAATTCGAAGCATTGAGAATTAGTTGCACTCAAACAAAATTCTTAATACCTGTAATATAAAATCTCCGGGGATGCATAGGAATCTGACAATACCGTGACTTAACTATTTTCTTGTATTTCAACTTGTTGCCATTGAACTTAAAGTCAAAATATACACTTTTGAATTGATTTTAAAGTACTTCATCAGAATGCCAGATTTATGTCGGATACTTATATGACAATGATCATGGTGAGAAAATGGATACAACACTTTCTTTGGTTGAATGATAGGATCTGCACTTGTTCATGACAAATCTATGACAGAAAAAAATGCAAATTTTGGACTTTTGCAGTCGGAAAAATCAGAACCTGCTTTGCAATTTTTAAAAACGATCGCGTTCACTCACAGGAGTATTCCGGTGAAAGAACTTCACCGCTTTTTTCTTCATGAGGAGAACAAAAGAGAGCGTTTAGCATTCATTAAATTTTCGACAGATATCAATGAGATTCTATATCTCGCAACCTGTAACAGGATAGAATTTGTATTTACTTCTCACCTTGCCTGTGATAAAAAATTTCTTGCACGCTTCTTTAAAAACTTCCGCCAGGACTGGATGGAGGATGAAATAGATTTTGCAGTAAATCACGCTGAAGTTTATGAAGGAGAAGATGCTCTTCGTCACCTGTATCGTGTTGCTTCTTCCCTGGATTCTTTGGTGGTAGGTGAAAGAGAAATTATAACTCAGGTCAGAAAGGCTTACGATAGCTGTTATGCAGACGGCTTGACAGGTGACCTCTTGAGGTTAGTAGTAAAAAGTACCATTACTACCGCTAAAAAGATTTATACAGAAACAAAAATCGCTAACAACCCGGTATCTGTTGTTTCTCTTGCCGAACGCAAATTGAGAGAAAAACGTCCTGATACCAATGCCCGTATTTTACTTGTGGGTGCCGGTGAAACGAATACGAATATTGCTAAGTATTTAATCAAACAAGGTTACCACAGATTTGCTGTGTTCAATAGAACCCTCGAAAACGCAAATAAAGTAGTACATATTATATCATCTGATAAGGTTTCTGCAAGTGCTCATTCTTTAGATGAATTGCAATCGTACTCAAAAGGCTTTGATATTCTGATCAGTTGCACAGGATCTGCAGAAGCCATCATTACAAAGACCAATTATTCATCATTGTTAAACGGGGACAAAGAGCAGAAGCTGCTTGTAGACCTTGCTGTCCCTGCCGACATACACCCTGAAGTGTGTAATAATTTCAAGGTTGATTTGATCGATATTGCCAACCTGAAAAGTGTTGCCGAAAAGAATCTTCTTGAACGCAAAGCTGAGTTCGTCGCAGCAGAAGAGCTCATCAGTGAATGCGTGAGTGAATTTAGACATCTTCACCGTACACGTACACTGGAATTGAAAATGAAAGAAGTACCTGAAAAGATCAGAGAGATAAAGGACAAGGCGGTAAATGATGTCTTTGCCCGTGAGCTTGAAGCAATGGATGAAAAATCAAGGGAGTTGTTGAGGAAGGTGCTTGACTATATGGAAAAAAAATGCATCAGCGTTCCTATGGTCATGGCCAAAGAGATCATTCTTGAAACAGCCGATTAATAAGCTGTGAGTATTTATCCGGCATAAAAACTTTTGTGTTTCTTTTTTTTATCGTTTGAAACAGATATTTCCCATAATTTTACTGATTAACAAGAATGCGCACTCCACTCATCATCGGTACAAGAGGCAGTGACCTTGCTTTATGGCAAGCTCGTCATGTTCAATCACTTCTTAAAAAGATTGGACTTGAGAGTGAGCTTAAAATTATCAAGACTCAGGGTGACGAAATTCAGCATCTTTCATTCGATAAATTAGAAGGCAAAGGCTTTTTTACCAAGGAAATTGAAGATGCTTTATTGAATGGGATAACTGATATAGCAGTCCATTCTCATAAGGATCTTCCGACCGAAGGTCCTGCTGAATTAATGATAGCAGCCGTTTCCGAGCGAGAGGATCCTTCAGAATTACTGCTGATTCTAAAGGACAAAGTTGATCCGAAAAGAAAGTTTCAACTGAAGAAGGATGCTCTTGTGGGCACTTCCTCAAACAGAAGAAAGGTGCAATTGCTTGCTTTTCGGTCGGATGTTACAATAAAGGATCTTCGCGGAAATGTTCCCACACGTATTGCTAAACTGAGAGAAGGACAGTACGATGCCATTCTGATTGCTGCTGCAGGTGTTGAAAGGCTAGGTTTGGATCTTTCAGATCTCCATGTTGAACGGCTCGATCCAACAGAATTTATTCCGGCACCGGCTCAAGGTGTGTTGGCAATCCAGGTAAGGAAAAAAGACACAGAGCTACAGGAGCATTTAAAGAAAATACATTCATCTGAAAGTGCTACCCTTACTTATATTGAGAGGGAAGTATTGCATCTCTTTAAAGGCGGGTGTCAAATGCCTATTGGAGTTTTGGCAGACTATGATGAAGAGACAGAAACATATAAGGTGAGGGTTAGCAGGGCTCAGTCAGGGGACAAGCTTCCTGCCAGCATCTATGCAGAATCTAAAGACGCAGAAGTTTTAGCTCAAAGAGTGTTGGATAAAATATTGCAGGTAAGAGCCTGTCAGGTTTTTATTTCTAGGGAGGTGAATCAGGGATCTTATCTCCGAAATGTGATGGAAGCAAACGGATTTCAACTTGAAGCCCGGTCATTGATAGAAACTAATTCAGTTCCTTTTGGTCAATTGCCGGATACCGGCTGGATTTTTTTTAGTTCTAAGCAAGCCGTTAAGTATTTCTTCGGACAAAATCCTGTTCTCGGTGATCAAAAGTTTGCATGCGTAGGGAAGTCTACATCAGAGGCATTACGTCGATATAATAAGCGTGCAGAATTTATTGGCGCATCGACAGATACGAAAATGATTGGTAAACAGTTCGCTGCAAAGGCTGGTGCTTCAAAGGTTTTATTTCCTCAGGCAAAAGGTAGTATGCGATCAGTTCAGCAGCAGTTTGTAAAATCTGACCAGATCGTAGATCTGGTAGTATACGAAACGATAAAGAAAAACTCAGGCCAGGCACCTGACGCTCAAATACTGGTATTCACATCTCCATCAAATGTTGAAGCCTGGTTTGAAGTTTTCAAAGTACAGAAAACACAACAGGTAATTGCTATGGGTGATGCAACTGCGCACTCCTTGAGAAAGTATGGTGTAATCATGATCAGTAAAACTGATAGCTTTGATGAAGCCGGTTTGGCTCGTGCAATATTTAGTGCCAGCAGCCGATAAAACATTAACAATAATCAATCGGATTTTCGACTCCTAAATAAATAAAGACTATGCTGCATAGACCTCGCCGACTAAGAAAAAATTCAATCATCCGTGAAATGGTTGCAGAAACATCTTTGTCTTCTGACATGTTCATCTATCCCTACTTTGTTGTTCCCGGAAAAAAGGTACGACAGTCAATAGATGCAATGCCGGGTATTTTTCGTTTATCAATAGATACTTTGTTACTCGATGTAGAACAGGGGTTAAAGCTAGGCCTAAATAAAATTTTACTTTTTGGTGTCGGAGAGAAGAAGACTAAGGATGCTCAGTCATCATATGATGCTCATTCAATAGTGGCGGATGCTGTGACTGCTCTAAAGAATAAATTTGGAGACGACCTGTTTGTAATCACAGATGTTTGCTTGTGCGCTTATACTACACATGGACATTGTGGTATTCTTAAAGGCGATGAGGTTTTAAATGACCCGACATTAGACGTTTTGGCAAAGATGGCGCTCTCACATGCACGTGCAGGTGCTGATATGGTTGCTCCTAGTGATATGATGGATGGTAGAATAAAAGCTATTCGTACAATGCTTGACAAAAACGATTTTGAAAATACATCCATCATGTCTTATGCAACAAAATTTGCTTCTGCCTATTATGGTCCTTTTCGTGAAGCAGCAGATTCAGCTCCGGGGAAAGGTGACAGGAAGTCCTATCAGATGGATTTTCGAAATCCCAAAGAGGCGTTACGAGAGGCAAGGTTGGATGAAATGGAAGGTGCAGACATTATTATGGTGAAGCCTGCACTGGCTTATCTTGATATTATAAAGATGGTGAGAAGGAATACAACACTTCCTGTAGCGTGTTACAATGTCTCTGCAGAATACACTATGGTTAAAATGTCTGCCAAAGCAGGATATATTGATGAACAAAAGATAGTAATGGAAAATATGTTTGCATTCAAAAGGGCGGGAGCAGGTATAATTATTACATACCATGCAAGAGATATATTGTCAAATCGCTGGATCTAAGTTGTGGAAAGCTATGTGAAGCCTCTCAACTCAAATCAATGTATTCAATGTATCGAGGAATTGTATATTCCGAGCGGAACCTGTAGAACATTTGAAGTATCGGTCTTGCCAAATACCGTATTTTTCCCGGATATTGAATACCATTGGTCTTCATCTAAATTGTAGATGAGAAATTCTTTCAAAGCATAAACATTGAATTGATTCATTGCTTTAATCGAGTCGTCCAGAAACCTGGCTTTTGTTGAGAGCTCAATTGCTATAACCGGAGTAAAATTTTGTTTCCGCTGATAGATCACAATATCTGGCTGGTCGTTGGTTTTATTAAAAAGGTCAAGATCTCCTTCCAGAACTATTTCGTAAGTTGAAGGACTAAGTAATTTGCTCAGTCTGTATAGGATTTCTCTTGAAAAAAACTTCTTTGTCGATGCCAGTGGATCTGCCCATGATTGATTTAAGATGTCCATGCTGAATTTTTTAGTTGTTTATAATTGATTAATCTGAATATTTTGATTTCGAATCTATATCACGGCTTTTTTCTGAATCTTTTAATTCTTGATTTGATCCTTGAATAAACCCTTGACTTTTTTGAGCCGGGGTAGATAGTATATTTATCAGTTTTTGGTTTTTTTCTTGGCGGTTCCGGAGCGTATAATTCAGTTACCTCAAGTCCTACCGGTTCAATAAACATAAGTGTCAATTTTTGATATTTTTTTCTGTCCTCAAATTTATAGATATATGATCCGGGTGTTGTTAAGTGTATGCTAATTCAATTTTAATTTTTTAAATTAGAGTCCCTGTAAACGCTCAGATTATAAAATTGTGGCATGAAAAAAATTTACCTTGTCAGACACGCCAAATCAAGTTGGTCCAATTCAAATTTACCTGATATAGATCGCCCTTTAAATGAGAGAGGGTATAGGAACGCTCATGAAATGGCGCATTATCTGAAAGTGAAAAAATATGATGTTGGTCCCTTTATTTCAAGCACTGCAATTAGAGCAATTACTACAGCCTTGATATTTTCAAGAGCAGGTTTAATAAGCCAAAATCAGGTCAATCTCGCTCCGGATCTTTATGAATCATCACCTGATACTTATTTGCGAATTATCAGAGAGCAAAGTGATGAGCATGCAACGATTTTTATATTTGCTCATAACCCGACTATCTCAGAATTCTCAGGACTTTTGTGTGGAGATCAGGGCTATGACATGTCAACTTGTGATGTGGTAGTTATTGAAATACCGGTAGAGAAATGGGCTGACGTTTCATTCGGTATTGGCTTGCGGGGGGAGATAATCAATAAGGCAGGTCTTGGTGCAATGTGAAGCCAATGTTATCAACGCGTTAACTTTTATTCTTTGCTTTTAAATTTCAAAAAATAATCAAACCTTACTTCATTATCAATCTCCTTCGGAATTTTCCGATTGGTTAAACTTGTATTGTTCATGAAAACTTCAAAAGAACTAAGAAAAAGAATCGAATCTGAAATCGTTGAAACATTGGCCGGGTTATTCAAAAAACATCATACCGGGTTTTCAAAGGATATATCCAGGGCAATAAATGAGCATGCAGGAAAACTTTCAAGAAAATTTAGTAAATCTATTAAGGCTAAAGAGAAAGCTGAAAAGAAAGCAGCTAAGAAAGAGAATTCAATAAAAACTGTTTCTCCGCCATTGAGCCGGAAGCCGGCAACCCGTAAAAAAGTTACTCGCAGAAGCAAGCCCGCGGGAAAGATTTCTGTTAAACCTGTTGTAAATAAATCAGGAGGGAGAAAGGTTCGGAATGGTAGAGCCACTGCTATTGCCGTCAAGTAGTTTTCCTATGGGTAAAAGGGATTTTGCATTTATTAACAGAGATCTTAGCTGGCTTTTGTTCAATGCCCGCGTGTTACAAGAGGCTCAGGATCCAATGGTCCCTTTGTTGGAGCGCTTACGATTTTTAGGCATCTTTTCAAATAACCGTGACGAATTTTTCAGAGTCCGTATAGCTACTATCAGACGTATGATAGAGCTAGGAAAAAAAGGGAAAGAAATACTTGGTGAAAATCCAAAGGAGCTATTAGAAAAAATTCAAAGAATTGTTCTAAGACAGCAGGAAAAGTTTGACAAGATATATAAGAGCATAAGAAAAGAGCTGGAAGAAGAAAAGATTTGCATTATTGACGAGGGTCAACTTAGTTCTGAACAAGGAGTCTTTGTAAGTAAGTATTTTCATGAGCAGGTGTATCCTTTTTTGGTTCCTGTCATGATCAATTCAATTCCTAAGTTTCCCTATTTAAAGGACAAGACGCTCTATCTGGCTGTTCACTTAATTCCAAAAGAGAAAAAGGTGAAAGAACAGTTTGCCTTAATAGAGATCCCTACAGATGTGGTTCCGAGATTTCTTTCCTTGCCGGTTGTTAATGAAAGACATTTCATAATATTGTTGGATGATGTAATCCGCTATTGTTTGAAGGATGTGTTTTCAATTTTTCCTCAATATTCTATTGATGCATATGCAATAAAGCTTACCCGTGATGCAGAGTTGGATATTGATAGTGACATTTCCAAAAGCTTAATGGAAAAGATTTCGAGAAGTGTGAAACAAAGAAAGAAAGGGCAGCCTGTACGCCTGGTATATGATCAAACCATTTATCGGCCTCTCCTTGATTTTATACTAAAGAAAATGAAATTCAAGGTGCTGGAATCACTCGTTCCCGGTGGCAGGTATCATAATTTCATGGACTTTATCAATTTTCCAAAAGTTGGAAGAAGTGAGTTGGCATATCCATTGTTAGAACCTTTTGATCATCCGGCATTTGTTGGAGAAAGCAGCACGTTCAAGGTGATCCGAAAGAAGGATGTGTTGCTAAATTATCCGTTTCACTCTTTCCATCACTGTATTGATATGATCAGAGAAGCATCGATTGACCCGGATGTTATTTCAATCAGGATGACATTGTATCGCCTTGCAAAAAACAGTAGTGTGGTGAATGCATTGGTAAATGCTCTTAGAAATGGTAAACAAGTTATTGTTGTCATCGAAATTCAGGCGCGGTTCGATGAGGAGTCAAATATTTATTATGCAAATAAGCTGCAGGAGGAAGGAGCAGAAGTGATCTTTGGCGTTCCGGGTCTCAAGGTACACAGTAAGCTGTTATTGATTACCCGGAGAGAAGGAAAAAAGACAGTGCTTTATGCTCAAATAGGGACAGGAAATTTTAATGAGAAAACTGCAAAAGTATACAGTGATCATTCATTGTTTACTTGTGATAAAAGGATCACATCAGAACTGGATACCTTATTTAAATTCTATTCAAACAATTTTAAAACCGGAAATTATAAACACCTTATAGTTTCTCCGTTCAATACGCGTAAACAATTTATACAATTCATTAAAAAGGAAATTGAACAAGCCAAGGTCGGAAAACAAGCATGGATGGTTTTAAAGATGAACAGCCTCGTTGATACAGAAATGGTATCCTGGTTGTATAAGGCAAGCAAGGCCGGAGTGAAAATTGATCTGATCATAAGGGGGATATGTGCATTAGTGCCGGGAGTTAAAGGCATGAGTGAGAACATACGGGCAATAAGTATTGTAGATCAATTCCTGGAACACAGTCGGGTTTATATTTTTTGTAATTCAGGACAGACTAAGTTTTATCTCTCATCAGGTGATTGGATGTACAGGAATTTGGACAATCGTTCTGAAGTTGCAGTTCCGGTTTATGATCAGGAATTGCAAAAAGACCTTTGGCATTATATCAGTATGCAATTAAGTGACAATGTAAAGGCGCGATTAGTAAATACTAAAAATGATAATTTATATGTGACACCTGAAAAAGATAGTCCTGCATTTCGATCTCAGCTTAAAATTTCTCAATGGCTACGATCGCGTGCCGGTGTGGAACAACAGAACGCAGGGTTAAATTCAGAATTGGAATTACACTACTGAATCAATTCGCATTTTTGATTTTGTGAATTGGATAATTATTGGAGCATATCACTTAATTCAACTAATGTTTCGTTACGCATCAATAGATATAGGATCCAATGCAGTTCGCTTGCTTCTGTGTAATGTTTCCGAAGAGCATGGACAAGTACATTATAATAAAGGGGAGTTGATCAGAATTCCTCTTAGGCTTGGAGAAGATGTTTTCAGTTCAGGGAAAATATCGGCAAAGAAAATCAAAGATTTGATAAAGACTATGCGTGCATTTAATTTGCTCATTGATGTTTTCAATCCTGATGCACATCGAGCTTGTGCTACTGCTTCTTTACGTGAGGCTAAAAATGGCCATGAAGTTGTACAAAAAATAGCCGAAGATTCAGGCTTAAAAATTGAGATCATTGACGGGAAGACAGAAGCTGAGATAATATATTCAAACCATACGGAGGAATTGCTGAATCACGAAAAAGCGTATTTGTACATTGATGTTGGAGGAGGTAGTACGGAAATAACTTTGTTTAATAAAGGCATCCGGCAAGCAAGTCGATCCTTCAACATTGGAACATTAAGGTGGTTACAAGGAAAAGTTAGCAAAGTTTCGTGGATAGAAATGAAGGATTGGGTGGAAGAGATTACGCGTAACCACGGACAAATTTCAGCCATTGGATCCGGTGGAAATATCAATAAAATTTTTAAAATGCTTGGACGTAAGGACAAGCCGCTCCTGTTTTCTCAGTTGAAGGAGCTCTATTCTGAAATGAAGCCATTGAGCATTGAAGAACGTATGGAGAAATGGGGCTTTAATCCGGATAGGGCTGATGTGATAGTGCCGGCAACAAAGATATTTTTGGGGGTTATGCGATCTGCCGGAGCAGAAAGAATTTATGTGCCACAAATTGGTTTGGTAGATGGAATTGTGCATCAACTACATGAGAACAGGACAACTAAAAGATAGCACGGTTGCACACAAGATTTCGAATTTAACCCTGTGAAATACAGAGTTTTACGCTCATTATTTTTAAAAACCTTATGAAGCTCTGCTATGAGCTAAGCGCAACAAATTCCACAAAATTTTAAAGCCTTTTCTTCAAGTGTTTAAATCCCGTATTCAATTACAGGTTTTAATCGGTTTTGCCAGTCATTTTTGACATCCTTTCTTCAGACTGACTACGAAATATCCTTATCTTTGCGGTCATTTTACATCGAAAAATCTAATACTCATTGTTCTTATGGAACGTCAGAATGAAATGCTCGAAAGGGTCATCATCAAGTTCGCCGGAGATTCCGGTGATGGAATGCAGTTGACCGGTACTCAGTTCACAAATACTGCAGCCTTGTTTGGGAATGACCTGAGTACTTTTCCGGATTTTCCGGCAGAGATACGTGCCCCGCAAGGAACTCTTGCAGGTGTATCAGGTTACCAGTTACACTTTGGTAGTGTTGAAATTTACACACCCGGAGATCATTGCGATGTGCTTGTCGTCATGAATGCCGCAGCCTTGAAAGCGAATTTGGGAAACCTTCGCCGCGGTGGAACAATAATAGCTAACACAGATGGTTTCGACCCGAAGAACCTGCGATTGGCAGGTATTCCTGAAGGCCATAATGCATTGGAAGATGGTTCACTTTCGAATTATCGTCTGATCAAAATGGATGTAAGCAAGATGACCCGTGCAGCCCTGGCAGATAGTGGGCTTGGAGTAAAAGAAATCGATCGTGCAAAAAACATGTTTGTTTTGGGTTTCCTTTATTGGATGTACAATCGTCCGATGGATCACACAGAAAAATTTCTGAAAGAGAAGTTTGGTAAGAAAGAAGATATATTAGCAGCTAACCTCAGCGTCCTCAAAGCCGGATATAATTTCGGTGATACAAGTGAAGAGTTCACAACACGCTATTCCATAGGGCCAGCTAAGTTACCTCCGGGAACCTATAGAAATATTATGGGTAATCAAGCCGTAGCCTTAGGCTTGATAGCGGCTTCGCAAAAATCAGGGTTACGGCTTTTCTATGGAACATATCCTATTACGCCTGCATCTGATATTCTTCACGAATTATCAAGACATAAAAATTTTGGTGTCAAAACCTTTCAGGCTGAAGATGAAATAGCGGCAATTTGTTCTTCCATAGGGGCAAGTTTCGGTGGATCTTTAGGTGTAACTGCCTCTTCAGGTCCCGGTATTGCTCTTAAAGCTGAAGCCATGGGTCTGGCTATTATGCTGGAGCTTCCATTAGTAATTATTAACGTACAAAGAGGCGGTCCTTCAACCGGCTTACCTACCAAGACAGAACAGAGTGATCTGATGCAGGCATTCTATGGTCGTAATGGTGAAGCGCCAATGCCGATTGTTGCTGCAGCTACACCTTCTGACTGCTTCACTATGGTCTACGAGGCATGCCGCATTGCTGTTGCTTCTATGAGTCCTGTTATGTTACTCACTGATGGTTACATTGCTAATGGTGCAGAGCCTTGGCAGTACCCTAAATCAGCTGACCTTCCCGAGATAAAAGTTGAGTTTGCCAAATCCCCTAATTCAGATGGTAAATTTCTTCCATATAAACGTGATGAAAAACTATCGCGCCCTTGGGCTATTCCGGGAACTAAGGGTTTAGAGCATCGTATCGGTGGTATTGAAAAACAGCATGAGACCGGAAATATAAGTTACGAGCCTGCCAATCACGAATTCATGGTCCACATGAGAGAAGCTAAGGTGGAGAAGATCGCGGATTACATTCCTGATATCGTTCCTGAGGTAGGTACAGCTAAAGGAAAATTGTTGGTACTCGGATGGGGCTCAACTTTTGGATCTATTAAAAGTGCAGTCCTCAAAGCTCGTGCTGCAGGTTACGATGTTTCACATGCACATGTGCGCTATATAAAACCTTTCCCTAAAAATCTTGGAGAGCTTCTATATGCCTTCGATCATGTGTTGATCCCTGAGATGAATAATGGTCAATTGATCCGCATCATTCGTGATAAATATCTGATCCCTGCTATTGCTTTAAATAAAATACAGGGCTTACCATTTTCGTCAGAAGAAATTTACACTAAAATTGAGGAGATTCTAAAGTAATTTTAAATTCAAAAAGAGCAACTCGCTCTTAACGTAAATAATTATGGAAACCAATACTGCATCCCCAGAAAAATATACTGCGAAAGATCTCGTCACGGATCAGGAAGTTCGCTGGTGCCCCGGTTGTGGAGATTATTCAATACTAAAGCAGGCCCAGACAGTCATTCCTGATCTCGGTATTCCAAAAGAAAATATTGTCTTCATCTCCGGTATCGGATGTTCCTCACGTTTCCCATATTATATGGAGACGTACGGGATGCACTCCATTCACGGAAGAGCTGCTGCATTTACAAGCGGTCTCAAGGCAACAAGACCTGAACTGAGCTTGTGGATGGTGACAGGCGATGGTGACGGATTGTCTATCGGAGGTAATCACACTATTCACATCCTGAGAAGAAATTTTGATGTAAATATTCTTCTCTTTAATAACGAGATCTATGGATTGACCAAGGGTCAGTATTCACCTACTTCAGAGGCAGGTAAGGTTACCAAATCAACGCCTATGGGTTCCGTCGATCATCCTTTTAATCCCTTAGCTCTTTGTTTAGGTGCCGGTGGCACTTTCATAGCGCGTTCAATGGATCGTGATCCAAAACATTTACAGAATATTTTGAGAAGAGCACATGCACACAAAGGGACGTCTCTTGTTGAGATCTACCAAAACTGCAACGTATTTAACGATGGTGCTTTCGAAGTATTCACCGATAAAGGTTCTAAGAAGAACGAAACTTTGTTCATGGAGCATGGCAAGCCGCTTGTGTTTGGTGAGAGTTCTGAAAAAGGTATAAAGCTAGATGGATTTACTCCTATCATCGTTGAGCTCGGTAATGACGTATCTGCAGATGATTGCTGGATACATGATGAAAAAGACAGAGTGAAGTCAGGAATTTTAACACGATTCTTCGATAATCCGTCAACGCCTGGGCATCTGCCAAGACCATTTGGTGTGTTCTTTATCGAAGATCGCCCATGTTACGAAGATGGTATGCAAAAGCAGGTAGATGAGATGACAGCAAAGCGTGGACCGGGAGATCTTGATGCGCTTTTGAAGGGGAAGGAAACATGGACAGTTAATTAAAGGTAAGATCATTCATAAAAAAAACCGGGCGATAACCCGGTTTTTTTTATTGTAACAAAAAGGTCTTTGATCAGAAATTAAAATTAATTCCGGCGCGAAGCAAAGAAATGTCATAGCCTACTTCAGCAAATACTCCAAATGCAGGCTTGAAATTATAATGTGCTCCGATAAATACTCCGGCTACAGGATTGGTTTTATTATAACTGTAGTAATAGCCGTAAGTTGAGTAGTAGTCATCATAATAATTATCATCATTGATTCTTATACCAAACGTTACTCCTGCATAGGGATCAAACTTATTGTTTTTGTCTTTTAAGAGCGTAAGGTGGTAAGTACCTCTCACGCCAATAATAAAACTTGAATTCCGATATTTTTTCAGCTCGTTTCGGTAATAGTTTTTATAGCTTGAGCTTTTGTAGGCAATGACACCGCCAATTCCAATTGTTCCGGGACCAACTTCCGGGAAAAAGCCATGATCATATGTGAAAAGAAAGGTTGGTGAAACTGATTTCCCGGTGTAGGCTCCGTAATAATTACCATAATCCACTCCGACTCCCAGTCCAAGGCCGATTACATTAGATCCTTTGTCAAAAGCAGGTTCTGCCGCGAAGCTATTTGAAAAGATAAATAAAGAAGATAGCAGCAATCCGAAGATTTTCTTCTTACTTGATAGAATAGATTTTTTCATGATTATGTTTTTTAATTTTTTGCTTGAATGATGAGTGCAAAATTATTGGAATATGTGTTCAAAAACAAGAAATTAATTATTTATTTGAACTTTAGAACAAGGCTCAACTAAGGTATTTCCCGACGATAGGCATTCTCCGACCCATCCCAAATGCCTTGGAAGATACTCTTAATATTGGCGCTGTTTGAAATCTTTTATACTCATTTGTATTTACCATTTTTAAAATCCTCCTCACCAAACTTGCATCGAAGCCTTCAGAAATTAATTCGTTGGGTCCTTTTCTTTCTTCGATATACTCATACAAAATCCGGTCAAGGATGTCATATTCAGGCAATGAATCCGAATCTTTTTGATCAGGTCTTAGCTCTGCGGATGGCGCCTTGGTCAAAATGTCTTCAGGAATGACGTTACCATTTCTATTTATATGGTGACATAGCTCATAGACTTCAGTTTTGTAAAGATCTCCAATGACAGACAGACCGCCGCACATATCACCATATAAGGTTCCATAGCCTACTGCCAGTTCGCTTTTATTCGAAGTGTTGAGCAAGATATATCCGAACTTATTTGATAAGGCCATGAGTAATACGCCTCTTATCCTTGCCTGAATATTTTCTTCAGCTACGTTGAAAGACAGTCCGCTGAACTGTGGCTCCAGAGCTTTCAGGAATGATTCCATCAAAGGTTCTATATGAATCAGCTCTTGTTCTATGCTCAAATTGTTTATGAGCTCAATAGAATGATCCACAGATCCTGACGATGAAAAATTTGATGGCATCATGACTGCTTTAACATTTTCCGGCCCAAGAGCTGATGATGCAAGAGCTGCAACCAGCGCAGAGTCAATTCCGCCTGACAAGCCCAGTATCGCTTTTTTAAAGCCTAATTTTTTGAAGTAATCACGGACACCCATTATAAGTGCACTGTGTATTCTTTCAATTTTAGAATAGATTGCTAGTTCAGCCTTGGTGCCCGATGGAACGCTCAGATTTTGGTTTGCTTCATTGAACTCGAAGAAACGTAGGTCTTCATTAAAATAATTTAATTCATCAATGATCTCACCATTCTTATCGTAGGCAATGGATCCTCCGTCAAAAATAATTTCGGTTTGCGCACCTACATGATTCACATAGAGAAGAGGAATATTGTATTTGTTTACATTTCTCTGAAGGATGGCCTTGCGTTGCTCAGCATGATCATAGCTAAAGGGTGATGCAGCAATGTTGATCATCAGTTTCGGGTCCTCACGATGCAGTTCTTCCATCGGACTGCTAACATAGTTTGGATCGTCTTCTTCATTCCAGAGGTCTTCACAAATTGTTAATGCGATCGTTACATCATTCACTTTTATACAATGAAAATATTTGTTAGGCTCGAAGTATCTGTACTCATCGAAAATATCATAAGTAGGGAGCAGGCTCTTGTGAATATAGTCCGTAATCTTCCCCTCTTGTAAAACACATGCAGTGTTGAATAGATTTTTACCTTCTTTCTTAGGATTGATTGTCGGTATACCGATGATGGCTGCGATGCCTATACATTCTGATGCAATATCTAAAGCGGCATCATGACACCTTTTAATGAAATCATCAAACTCAAGAAAGTCTTGCGGAGGATATGCGCAAACACTCAGTTCCGCAAATACTATCAGGTCAGCTTTTTCCTTGAGCGCCTTCTTTATACTTTTTTTTATTTTGAATACATTATTTTGAAAATCACCAATAATGTAATCAAGTTGTGCTAAAGCAATACGCATAAAAAATCCCGTTCAATCATGTTAGATAGAACGGGACAAAGGTATGGAATGAAGGCTTAGAACAAAACTCCGATGCTGAGGCCCAAATAGTTGGATTTTGCTTTCGGGTCGCCATCTACGACATCGCTAAAACCGTTGTTGAATACCAGCCCTAAAAGTAAGTTAGTGTTTCCGCTTATATTGTATTCAATTCCACCTGATACGATCATGCTCATATTGAGGTTGTTAATTGCATCTTTGTAATCAACGTTTTCTTCAGGAATGGATATTGTTCCAATTGTCGTTCCGGCTGTTGAGGTCTCGGTTTTGCTGCTAACGTCTGCCTTAGCTCCGATCTTGAATCCGGGTGCTACGCCAATTTGTAAAAAATAACGCAGAACTCCGATCTCGTTAGTTTTTAATTTCAAGGTTAACGGGATTTCTATGTATTGAATTTTCATCGAAGCTTTACTTACTATTGTCGTAGTGGTGTCATTTACCGTTTCACTGGCTTGAGTCTTCATTTTACCGTTTCGATAAGCTACATCAATCCCTGTTGCAAATGCATAATTCTCTGCAAAACGGAATTCTGTGACGAGACCATAAGCAAAGCCAAATTTGCTTCCATCGCTTTCTGTGCTTTTATCGTCGGTTTTTATCCAGCCCAAATTAGGTACTGCTTTTAGTCCAAAATGAAATACAGGGTCACTTCCTTGAGCAAAAGCTAGTTGGCTGCTAATAAACATTAAAAACAATATTCGAAATATCTTTTTCATCTTTGTGTGATTTTAGATCTACAATGGTAAAGAAAAATATGACTAAGAATTCAGTTCGCTCACTTGTGTTTGTGTACATGATCATGTTAATTACTTCCTGCATGCCTGATGCAAAAAAGGAGGATAGAGGAGGTATTCAGATGAAGGTACAGCGATTTGAAACTGATCTGTTTAGTCTGGACCCTGCCGATATGGGTTCTGAATTGGAAAGTATGAAGAAAAAGTACGGTAGATTCTTTGACCTCTTCGCCTTTCAGATTACAAGATTAGGCAGCAGGGACTCGGCACAAATGGCTTCGAATTTTTCTTCATTTATTACTGATACAAATTTTCTTGCGGTATATAAGGATTGTTCTTCGACATTTGGAGATTTTTCTAATGAGAAAAAGGATTTAGAATCTGCATTTGACAAATATTCAGTGGAGTTTCCGGAAAGTACAATCCCGGATATCATTACTCTTATTTCTGTTTTTTCTTATCCGATCGTTGTCGATTCTGCAATCCTTGGTGTTAGCCTTGATATGTACCTGGGAACCGAAAGTAAGTACTACCAAACTTTAGACCCTCCTCTGCCATTGTATTTAAGGAACCGTATGAGAAAGGAATATCTTGTTCCTGATGCGGTAAGAGGATGGTTGGAAAGTGATTTTGGAATTGATGAGTCTTCGGCAAAGATTGTAGACATGATGGTAAGCCAGGGTCGATTATTATATGCACTTGATGTATTGATGCCTGAAACACCCGATACACTTAAGTCGGGATTCAGCAATGCGCAGTTGAATTGGTGCCGGGATAATGAATCACGTATTTGGTCTTTCTTCACCGACAACAGTTTGTTATTCAGCGATGATCCAAACCTGCTTCAGAAGTATGTGAATGATGGCCCAACTACAAATGGTTTTCCAAAAGAATCTCCCGGAAATATTGGTAAATTCGCCGGTTGGCAAATCGTAAAGTCTTACATAAAAAATAATAAGGATGTATCACTGACAGAGCTCTTGAACGAGAAAGACCTCATGAAAATTTTCAGAGAATCAAGATACAAGCCTGCCAGATAATTAAAGTCCTTTACACACTAACTATTCTTCGGTAAAATAGAAAAAAAGAAAATGACAAAATCAGAAATTAAATTTACTGTTTCACTTGATGAGGAAAAAGTTCCCGTGAAATTAGAGTGGGAAGCCACTGACAGTGGAATTGAAGGAAGCAAAACTTGCAATGCCACATTACTTACTATATGGGATCCTGCTGAGAACACGACACTTAGAATTGACCTCTGGACAAAGGACATGCTTGTGGACGATATGAAAAGATTTTTTTACGAGAATTTTTTCACACTGGCAGATACCTACAGAAGGGCTACAAATGACAATGAGTTGTCGGAAGAGATAAAAAAATTCGCAGAGATTTTTGGAAAAAAATCAGGAATTCTTGGTGCACCAAAGTTATAGCTGAGTCTTTGCTTTTGGTTTTGGCGGAACTTTAAAATCAGCGATAGACTTATCAATAAATTCAATGATTTCTTCCCTGCCAAGTTTTTTTTCTGATGATGATACAAACATAGGCATCAACTCCTCCCAAGATTCTGTCAATGTCTTACGGTAGTTTTCTACAGACGCATTCACTTTTTCCGCTGATAGTTTGTCTGCTTTTGTGAACACAAGTACAAATGGGATTTCGTTTTCACCAAGCCATTGGATAAATTCCAGATCGTTTTTTTGTGCGCTAAGCCGCACATCTATCAAAACGAAAACATACATGAGGTTAGGTCGGTACTTTAGGTAGTCCCTTATCATTTTATCCCAAGTCGCCTTGTTCACCTTCGAAACTTTGGCATAGCCATAGCCGGGTAAGTCAACCAAATACCAGCTTTTGTTTATTATAAAATGATTGATCAGTTGAGTTTTACCCGGTGTGCCGGAAGTCTTTGCCAGGCCCTTGTGATTTGTTATCATATTGATAAGCGAAGACTTACCGACATTGCTTCTGCCTATAAAAGCGAATTCCGGTATGATGGGATCCGGACATTTTTTAAAATCGGTTTGGCTAATGACAAATTCAGATTCATTGATGATCATAGTGTCTTCATTTGATTGCCGGTTTACCTATTGAGCAAGGAAAAAGGAATGATCCCTAAGCTATTTCTTTGGCAAGAAGCTTTGTAAGCCAGGTGTCGAGAATGCTGTTGAATTCGCCGGCTTGCTCCATCATCGGTGCATGACCACATTTGTCTACCCAAAACAATTCTGAATTTGGCAGCAGCCTGTTGAATTCAGCGGCAACATCAGGTGGTGTGATCGTATCTTGCTTTCCCCAGATGAGACAGGTAGGCAATGACATGTCTTTCAGATCATCACTCATATTATGGCGAATAGCCGACTTTGCAAGAGATAAAATGCGAATGAGCTTAGCTTTGTTGTTCACTATTTCGTACACTTCATCTACAAGTTCTTTTGTAGCATTCTTAGGGTCATAAAAAGTGTATTCAACTTTTGTTTTAATAAAATTATAGTCCTCCCTTTTTGGAAAGGTGCCTCCCATGGCATTTTCATACAGTCCGGAACTTCCTGTCAGAACCATGGCTTTCACATTTTCAGGGTGGCGTTTCACATAAACAAGTGTAACGTGGCCTCCAAGAGAATTGCCTATGAGAATGGGTGATTGATATTTTTTGAAAGAAATAAAATCGTGAATGTTTTCTGCCAGCGCCTTCACATTGGTATTGAGAACAGGCAATGTGTAGATCGGCATTAACGGGATTACAACTTTGTATGATTTGGAAAATTTTTCGACAACATCCACCCAGTTGCTCAAGGCGCCAAATAATCCGTGTAAAAGGATGAGAGGTTGGCCTTGACCTTCTTCAATATAATTAAAATCATTTTCGCGTTTAATCTCGTAACGCATATAATAGTTTTTCCAAATGTAAATAAAAATAAAGAAGAGTCGAAGCCTCTTGCCTTGGTCTTTTATCAAAGGTCTGATGTTCACAATGTAGTGTAATGTAAATCAGGGATGCTTCAAACTTAGGATGGAGTAGGCCGGAAACGAATATCGCTACAGGAGGTCTTCAATCCGGCGTGACCGGTTTCAGCCCGCCGGCCCGAGGCCGTGAAAGCCTTGCTGGTGGCGGGATTCAGAAAAGTTTTCAACAAAGTGTCAAAAAGTGTCAAAAAGTGGTAAAAATTGCTTTACATTAGCACCACGAAAAAGAGGCAGAATGAGCGGGTTTATAGGCGAATATCCATGTACGATCGATGCGAAAGGACGCTTCCTTTTACCAAGTGCTTTGAAAAAGCAAATCCCGGTGAAAGAGCAGAAGTCATTCATCATTCATCGTGGTATTGAGAAGCATCTGGTCATCTACACACGCAAAGAATGGATCAAGATCACTGCAGAAGTAAACGAGTTGAACTTGTACGTGAAGAAGAATCGTGAGTTTATACGAAAGTTTAACAGGGGTGCTACTGAGATGGATCTGGATGGTACAAACAGATTGCTTGTTCCTAAGTCATTGTCTGAGTATGCAGGCATTGAAAAGGATATTATTCTTTTCGCCTATGGAAATCGCATTGAGGTTTGGGCAGAATCAGAATACGAAAGAATGATGAAGGATGAGTCTTCCGACTTTGCCACTTTGGCTGAAGAAGTGATGGGTAAACGCAGAAAAGATGATGACGACGTATCATGAACCTGTTCTCTTAAAGGAGAGCGTTGATGCATTGAACATAAAGGAAGATGGCCTGTATGTTGACGCAACTTTTGGTGGCGGAGGTCATTCTGCAGAAATTTTAAAACGACTGGGAAGCAAAGGTAAGTTGATTGTCTTTGATCAGGATCTTGATGCCCTGGCAAATGCTCCCGACGATTCAAGATGCATTTTCGTCAGACACAATTACAGGTACCTGTATCACTTTCTTCGATATTACTCAATGATACCTGTGGATGGCATTCTTGCAGATTTGGGCATCTCTTCACATCAGATCGATGCTGCTGAAAGAGGTTTTTCGATTCGCTTCAATGCAAGCCTGGATATGCGCATGAGTCGCGACAAAGAGTTATCTGCTGCTGAAATACTTAATACATATTCCGAATCAGAACTTGTACGTGTATTTTCTGAATACGGTGAGGTGTTTAATTCAAAAACGCTTGCAAGAAAAATAGTAGAGGCAAGAATTGCTGCTCCGATTAAAGAGATTGATGAATTCAAAACGGTAATTGCACCCCTTGTAGATCGTTTGCATGAATCTCAATATTATGCTAAAGTTTTTCAAGCATTGAGAATTGAAGTAAACGATGAACTAAGCTCTTTAAAAGAGTTGCTTATTCAATGCATCCGGACTATCAAGCCTGGAGGAAGACTCTCTGTTATTACGTACCACTCTTTAGAAGATCGCATCGTGAAGAATTTCATCTCTAAAGGAAAATTCGAAGGTGAAGTAGAAAGAGACATGTTCGGAAATACTCCGGATCTGGCATTCTCAGCAGTAAATAAGAAACCACTTACTGCAGGTGATACAGAGATTAACAGCAATCCGAGATCACGAAGTGCAAAACTTAGAATTGCAGAAAGGAATAAGTCATGAGCAAGAACAAGCTAAAGCAAAAAGAAGAGGCAGAAGAGCCTAAGGTTTCGAAATCAAAGAAGCAGGACATGGCCGGTGCCCGCCGATTGGTTCGGTTCATTAACATTTTTGGTGTGTTTAACCGCAATCAGATTGTTCATGCTATGCCTTTTATTCTATTCATCACCGTGATGATCATAGGATACATAGCTAATAGTTACTACGCCGAGCGAATTGTCCGGGATATTAATAAAACCAAGAGGGAGTTGAAGGAGAAAAAGGCAGAGCATATTTCAGTACAGTCAGCTTTGATCTACGATAGCCGGCAATCAACAGTGGCTAAGTCAGTTGAGAATATGGAAATTAAAGAAAGTACTGAGCCTCCACATCTGATCCGGGCACAAGATCAGAATAAGAAAGATAAAAAGTAGTCTGATTCATCATGAAGATCAAAAGAGATATCATGTGGAGGATCCATGTATCCTTTCTCATAATGTGTATTATGGGATTGGTCATCGTGGGCAGGATTATCCATCTTCAATTTGTCGAAGGTGACAGATGGCGAAAGTTAGCGGAAGAAAAAACAATCAAGTATGTAGCCATAGAGGCGTCACGCGGAAATATTTATTCTGATGATGGCAGAAGTCCCTTGGCTACATCTGTTCCTGTCTATGATATAAGGATCGATACACGTGCTGATGGTCTGAGCAAAGCAACTTTTGACGGAGGATTGGATTCGCTTGCCTGGAACCTATCAGTACTATTCAAGGATAAATCCAAAGCTGATTATAAGCGAGAGCTAAAAAATGCATATGCCGATCGTGACCGCTATTTCCTTATTAAGAGGAATGTAAATTACGTACAACTCCAACAACTGAAGACTTTCCCCATTTTTAGATTGGGAAGGAACAAAGGTGGATTGATGATCGAACAGCGAAATGTTCGTGAACTATCTTTTCAGAAATTGGCATCACGTACTATAGGGACCTTGCGTGATGTGAAGCCAGTTGGTATCGAAGCTGCTTTTAATGATGAGCTAAAAGGTACAAATGGAAAAAGACTCATGCAGAGGTTAAGCGGCAATGTCTGGATGCCTGTTCCGGATAAGGCAGAACTGGAACCTAAGGACGGGAATGACCTTGTTTCAACAATAGACATCAACATTCAGGACGTTGCAGAACAATCACTGGAAAATCACCTTCGTTTTCACAATGCCGACCATGGCTGTGCAGTCTTAATGGAGGTCGAAACAGGAGAGATTAAAGCGATTGCAAACTTGTCGAAGACAGCTTCAGGAAATTATGACGAAACATATAACTATGCAATAGGGGAAGCTACTGAACCGGGTTCTACTTTTAAGATGGCTTCCTTACTTGTTGCTTTTGATGATGGCCTTGTTGAACCAACAGACACGGTCAATGTTGGAAATGGTAGTCATTCCTTTTTCGGTCAGTGGATGAAAGATTCACATCCACCGAAAGCAAGCAGGCTTTCTGTTCAACAGGCTTTTGAGACTTCATCCAATGTCGGTATCTCAAAACTCATAACCCAGCACTATGCTAAAAGACCGGAAGCATTTATGGAGAAACTCCATTCGTTCGGTCTCGATAAGGAGCTTGGCCTCGAAATTAAAGGTGAAGGAAAGCCAAGAATAAAATCCACTACCGATAAGGATTTTAATAATCGCGTATCCCTTCCTTGGGTGTCAATCGGTTATGAATCAAAATTGACGCCATTACAGATCCTTGCATTTTACAATGCGGTAGCCAATAACGGCAGGATGGTTCGCCCACGTTTGGTGAAAGAAATACGACATCATGGTAAACTGGTAAAAGAATTTCGTACACAGGTTATTCGTGACTCAATAGCAAGTCAGGCTGCAATAAGTAAAATGCACAAATTATTGGAAGGTGTTGTCGAGAATGGAACAGCATCATTTCTTAATAAATCTCCATACAAGATCGCAGGTAAAACAGGAACGGCACAAATTGCAAATCCGAAATATGGTTATGATGTGAGTCATAGATCTTATCAAGCTTCTTTCGTAGGATATTTCCCTGCTGACAGACCAAAATATTCTTGCATCGTCGTTGTATATGCTCCTTCCAACAGTTTCTATTACGGCGGATCGGTAGCAGCTCCTATTTTCAAGGAAATTGCCGACAAAGTTTTTTCAAATCATTTCGATTTGCAGAAGGATGAAGCAGAAGAAGACACAATTGAGAATAAGTTGCCTCTGGCCAGTGTCGGTTATCAAAAAGATGTACGTAAAGTTCTTGCACGACTAAATCAACCTGTTGAATCACTGAATCAGGATGCTTCATGGGTTTCAACTAATCGAAAAGATGATAAGGTTTTATTGCAGGAACGTAAAATTCAAAAAGGTCTTGTCCCCAACGTTATTGGTATGGGTGCAAGAGATGCAGTGTACCTATTAGAAAATTCAGGTCTGAGGGTGAGGATAAATGGCAAAGGTGTAGTAACGAAACAGTCTATAAATGGTGGCAGTCGCCTCATGAAAGGTGATCTTATTATGATCGAACTAGGGTGAATATGAAATTGCTCAAAGACATAATTTATAAAACAGGCATATTGGATGTCGCGGGTCCTACTAATCTCGGGATATCAGAAGTGTGTGCTGATTCTAGAAAATGTAGAGAAGGAAGTTTGTTTGTAGCAGTAAAAGGTATTCAAACCGATGGGCATGCATATCTGAATGAGGTTGTCGAAAAAGGTGTAGTCGCTATAGTTTGTGAGCAGTTTCCCGCAAAGAAAAGTGATGGGGTTACTTATGTCCGGGTTTCAGACAGCTCTAAAGCACTCGCTCAAATTGCTTCGAATTATTATGATTCACCATCTGAAAAAATTAAACTAATAGGTGTAACAGGTACCAACGGGAAGACAACAACGGCCACATTACTGTTTCATTTATTTCGCTCCCTTTCGTATTCCGTTGGCTTGCTTTCAACCGTACGCAATCAGGTGAATGATCAGGTGATCCCTGCCACTCATACTACCCCGGATCCTTTACAATTAAATGCATTGCTTTCTGCAATGGTCGATGAAGGTTGTACATACTGTTTTATGGAAGTCAGCTCTCATGCCATTGTTCAGGACAGAGTGTATGGCCTGCATTTCGCAGGAGGTGTATTTACTAACATAACGCATGATCACCTGGACTATCACAAGACTTTCATTGAATATATAAAAGCTAAGCGTGCATTTTTTGATATGCTCCCGGAAGAAGCCTTTGCACTCACAAATCTTGACGATAAGAATGGAGCGGTCATGCTCCAGAATACTAAAGCGAAGACATATAGTTATGGCTTGCATTCTATGAGTGATTATAAGTGTAAGTTGATTGAAAACAGCTTCACCGGATTACTATTGAATATTGATGGTCATGAGGTGCATTGTCGTTTGATCGGAAGTTTTAATGCATATAATCTCACTGCAGCATATGCCACAGCCGTTTTATTGGGAGAAGATAAATTGAAGATCCTGACCGTACTCAGCACTTTGAGCTCTGTTGAAGGTCGTTTTGACTTTGTCACCTCAAACCAAAAGGTCATAGGTGTAGTCGATTATGCTCATACACCTGATGCATTACAGAATGTGTTGAAGACCATCCAGGACGTGAATTCGGGAACAGGTAAGGTCATCACGATCGTAGGCTGTGGTGGTGATCGTGACATGAGTAAAAGGCCGGTGATGGCAAAGATCGCATGTGAATTGAGTGATCGCGTAATTCTTACTTCTGATAATCCAAGGTCTGAAGACCCTGAAGAGATTATTCAGCAAATGGAAAAGGGAGTACCACCGGGCGATACACGAAAAACACTTGCTATTGTGGATAGAAAGGAAGCCATTAAAACAGCCGTAGCATTGGCACAACCCGGTGATGTTATTCTCCTGGCGGGAAAAGGACATGAAAAGTATCAGGAGGTGAAAGGAAAGAGAAGTCCTTTTGATGATAAACAAGTGTTGAATGATATGTTGAACCCTTCGAACTGATATGCTATATTATCTATTTGATTATTTACATTCTGAATTCAGACTCCCGGGTAGTGGTGTGTTTCAATACATATCATTCAGGGCAGCAATGGCTATAATCACATCATTGATCATCTCTTTGCTGTTGGGTAAAAATATTATCCGCTATCTGCAAAGGAAGCAGGTTGGAGAGATCGTAAGGGATCTCGGCCTTGAAGGGCAAAGCGAGAAGCAAGGCACACCAACTATGGGAGGCTTGATCATACTGGCTGCAATTCTTATTCCAACTTTATTATTTGCCCGCTTGCTTAACGTCTATGTCATCATCATGATCGTTACTACCGTATGGCTGGGCTTTATAGGTTACATCGATGATTATATCAAAGTTTTCAAAAAGGATAAAGCGGGCTTGGCAGGTAAATTTAAAATTCTTGGTCAGGTTGGATTGGGTATCATCATCGGTTTCACACTTTATTATAACCCTAATGTTGTAGTTAAAGAACGCTTGCACAAAGAAAAGATCTTGCTGGAGCCGGGACAGACCAGCGTAATAGATGATATCAGGGCAAATGAAAATATCCTTTATGCGCCCAAGGCGGTTAAATCAACGATTACAACTATTCCTTTCATAAAGGACCATGAATTTGATTATGCGTATTTGATCAAGTGGATCGGGGAAGATTATCGCAGATGGTCATGGATAATATTTGTCCCTATGGTTATTCTCATCATAACGGCTGTGTCAAATGGGGCAAATATTACTGACGGAATCGATGGTCTTGCTACAGGAACATCGGCTATCATAGGAGCAACACTAGGAATATTGGCCTATGTGTCCGGCAACACCGTCTTCGCAAATTATTTGAACATCATGTATATCCCGCATGCCGGTGAATTGGTGGTTTTCATAGCCGCCTTTGTTGGTGCTTCTGTCGGCTTTCTTTGGTACAATGCTTACCCTGCTCAGGTATTTATGGGTGATACCGGAAGTTTAGCTCTCGGAGGAATTATCGCCGTCTTCGCCATTGCAATACGAAAAGAACTCCTTATTCCAATCCTCTGTGGGATTTTTCTCATCGAAAACTTGTCTGTAATGGTACAAGTCAGCTACTTCAAATATACCAGGAAGAAATACGGTGAAGGACGAAGAATTTTTAGAATGTCTCCCTTGCATCACCACTATCAAAAATTGGGTTATCACGAATCAAAAATAGTCTCTCGTTTTTGGATCGTAGGGATATTCCTTGCAGTCATCACCATCATTACATTAAAACTTCGATAGTGCCTCAATGTCTATGCACACCGGAAATAGCTCTTCTTCTTTACTTGTCGTTCTTGGCGCTGCCGAGAGTGGAGTAGGTGCTGCAGTTCTTGCGAAAGAACAGGGGCAATCCGTTTTTGTTTCCGATGCCGGTGTTATAAAACCAGAGTACAAAGCTGTCCTTTCAAAACACCGGATAAAAACAGAAGAAGGAAAACATTCAGAAGAGCTGATCCTTTCTGCTTCGGAAGTCATCAAGAGCCCTGGAATCCCTGACAAAACACCATTGCTTAAGAAGATCAAAGAGAAGAATATTTCAGTCATAAGTGAAATAGAATATGCAGGTCGTTTTACAAAAGCATGTATGGTTGGGATTACAGGTACAAATGGTAAAACAACTACAACATTACTGACACATCACATACTGGAGAAAGAAGGACTGAAAGTTGGTCTGGCAGGTAATGTAGGTAAAAGTCTTGCCATGCAGGTAGCTCATGCAAAGCATGAATATTATGTTCTTGAACTGAGCAGCTTCCAGCTTGATGGCCTGTTCGATTTTAAATGTGATGTAGCTGTATTAACCAATATAACACCGGATCATCTTGACAGATATGACTATGATGTTGAAAAATATGCGCAGTCAAAATTTAGGATTTGTCAAAATCAAACTTCAAATGACGCCTTCATCTATTGTGCTGATGATGAGCTCACATTAAAATATTTCCCAAACGAAAAAATAAAAGCTCATCAATACCCCTTCTCTATTCATCAGATATTAAAGGAAGGAGCCTGGCTCGAAAATAATCAACTCCAAATAACCACTAACAAACACAACTTCTCTATGCTAATTCATGAACTCGCCTTACAAGGCAAACACAATTTGTACAATTCAATGGCTGCAGGTATCTCCGCCCGTGTCCTCGAGATCAGAAAAGAAACCGTTCGCGAAAGTCTTTCTGATTTTAAAAACGTTGAACACCGTCTAGAGTTTGTTGGCTCTGTCCACGGTATCGAATTTGTAAATGATTCAAAAGCTACCAATGTAAATTCGACCTGGTATGCATTGGAAAGTTTTAATAAGCCTGTAGTCCTCATCCTTGGTGGTGTAGATAAAGGCAATGATTATTCTATGCTTACTGAACTGGTGAAGGAAAAAGTTAAAGGAATTGTTTGCCTTGGCACAGATAATAAGAAGATTCTTAAAGCCTTCAAAGACATTGTTCCTAATATTGTCGAAGTTGTAACTGCAGAAGCCGCTGTTAATGCAGCATACCAAATGAGCAAGAAAGGTGATGTAGTCTTATTGTCTCCTTCCTGCGCAAGTTTTGACATATTTGAAAATTATGAAGACCGGGGACGACAGTTTAAGCAAGCAGTAAGAGCTCTCTGAGTAGAATTATAAAAAGACAATAAACAATTGAGATGAGTTTAAACAATATTCAGGCTACCTGGCTGGACAAATATTTTAAAGGAGACAGAACGATCTGGTTGATTGTTTTTATCCTTTCGATATTCTCTCTGCTGGCGGTATATAGTAGTACGGGTACTCTTGCTTATAAGTATCAAAGTGGGAATACCACCTACTATTTGCTGAAACATCTGGTAATTCTTGGTTTTGGCTTGGTGTTGATGTATCTCTCGCATCTTATTAAATACACTTACTATTCTAGATTATCGGCAATAGCTTTGGTATTGACAATCCCCTTGTTGGTGATCACTTTGCTTGGAGGAACAAATCTGAATGAAGCAACACGCTGGTTAACTTTACCCGGGACCAACATCACGTTTCAAACATCTGACTTCGCTAAGTTGGCACTGATCATGTTTGTTGCCAGGATATTATCACGAAAACAAGCCGAGATAAAAAGTTTTAAATCTGCTTTCGTTCCGGTCATATTACCGGTACTTCTGGTTTGTGGTTTGATCCTTCCTGCCAATTTTTCTACAGCCGGGATCCTCTTTGCATCATGTTGTTTCCTCATGTTCATCGGAAGGATTGATATGAAGTATATTTTATCATTGATCGGTATAGGATTGCTAAGCTTCGGATTATACATAGCTATTGCCTATGCTACAGGAAATACCGGACGGATTGAAACCTGGAAATCAAGAATAGAGAGGTTTACTGATGGTTCTGATGTCGATAATTACCAGGCCAATCAGGCAAAGATCGCGGTTGCTACCGGTGGTATCTTCGGTGTGTTCCCGGGAAACAGTGTCCAAAGAAATTACCTGCCTCATCCTTATTCAGATTTTATCTATGCCATCATCATAGAGGAGTATGGATTGTTAGGCGGTGTGTTGATCATTGCCTTATATCTGATCCTGTTCTTTAGGGTCATTAGGTTTATTCATCATAGCCCTATGGCTTTTGGAACGTTGCTTGCTGTAGGTTGTACGTTCTTGCTGGTATTTCAGGCGATGATCAATATGGCTGTTACTGTAAATTTATTTCCGGTAACAGGACAACCACTTCCAATGCTGAGTATGGGTGGTACGTCAATTTGGTTTACCAGTATATCGATTGGAATTATACTGAGTGTTAGTCGACAAGTTGAAAAAGAAAAGAAAGAAGGAGGTCATGAACTCGCAACCGCCTGAGATACGAGTCATTATTAGTGGAGGAGGTACCGGCGGACATATTTTCCCGGCCCTGGCAATTGCCAATGCATTGAAAGAAATTAACAGCAACAATAAAATTCTATTTGTTGGCGCGCAAGGAAGAATGGAGATGGAGAAGGTGCCCAAGGCAGGTTATGAAATAATTGGATTGAATATAACAGGAATTAAGAGAAGTCTTAGTCTGTCAAATATTAAAGTTCCATTCCGGATTCTCTCAAGTCTCTGGAAGGCAAAAAAAATAATTCGTTCTTTTAAACCTGATGTTGTAATTGGAGTTGGCGGATATGCCAGCGGTCCTGTACTCTTTGCGGCTGGTATGATGAAAGTGCCAACTCTTATACAAGAGCAAAATTCATATGCCGGCGTGACGAATCGTATCCTTGGTAAGAAGGCCAAGAGTATATGTGTAGCCTATGATAACATGGAACGTTATTTCCCGGCCGACAAAATTCTTATTACCGGTAATCCGGTCAGGCAGGATATCGGCTCCGGAAAAATAGGAAAGGAAGAAGCTGCAAAATATTTTGGACTCGATCCCGACAAAAAAATTCTACTCGTGATTGGCGGTAGCCTTGGCGCAAGGACCATCAACAGGAGTTTGGCTATAGGGTGGAAAGCTTTGAGTGAGTTTGGAATGCAGGTGCTCTGGCAAACGGGAAAAGCATTTTATGCCGAGGCGCAGAACCAGGAGAAGCACAGTGAAGGTATGCTAAAAGTGCTCGACTTCATTCCACGAATGGATATGGCATATAGTGCAGCAGATATCATCGTTTCCCGTGCCGGTGCAAGTTCTTTATCAGAGTTGGCTATAGTAGGCAAGCCGGTTGTTCTGGTTCCTTCACCGAATGTTGCTGAAGATCATCAAACGAAGAATGCGATGGCACTGGTAGAAAAAAATGCAGCAGTACTTGTTGTTGACGATAAGGCAAAGGATGAGCTGATTGATCGTGTGCTTGATCTTGTTAAATCAGAATCAGTATGCGGACAATTGAGTGTTGAGATAAAAAAAATGGCGAAAAACGGAGCCGACAAAAAAATAGCAGAAGAAGTATATCGCTTGTTCGAAAATAAGAATTAAAGGATTGCGTTTGTAAAGTAGAGTAGTATAAGATTGAAGATTTTGAAAATAGACCGGCTGACACATATTTATTTTATAGGCATAGGAGGAATCGGAATGTCTGCTCTTGCGCGTTATTTCAAATCGCTTGGAAAGACTGTTGCCGGTTATGACAAAACCCCTACAAGCCTCACAGCCGACCTGGAAAGTGAAGGAATTAGAATTTTCTTCGATGATACTATCGAATCAATTCCTGAAGAATTTGTCAGTTTAAAAGGAGCTGACAATAAAGTCATGATAGTATATACGCCGGCAATTCCAAAGGATCATAAAGGATTATCGTTTTTTAAGTCTTTGGATTTTCCGGTCATCAAGCGCGCTGAAGTTCTCGGAATGATCACAGCAGATACTTACACTGTTGCCGTTGCCGGAACGCATGGAAAAACAACTACTTCATCAATCATTGCACATTTGCTGACACACGCAGGTCTCAATTGCACAGCTTTTCTGGGTGGAATTGCTAAAAATTACAACTCAAATTATCTCCCGGGAAATCCCGCAGCAGGAGAAGGGATAGTGGTTGTAGAAGCCGATGAATATGATCGTTCATTCCTGACGCTCAGCCCTGATTTATCAGTGATCACTTCGATGGATGCTGATCATCTGGATATTTATGGTGATAAAGACTATATGGAAGAATCATATCGGATGTTTGCTAAAAGGCTGAAGCCTTCCGGGAAGTTGTTTTTTCGTCAGGGACTTCCTCTGTCTGATACAGTTCCTGTATGTTCAAGCTATTCTGTTGAAAATAGAAGTGATTTTATGGCTGTTAATATGGGCATAAGAGATCACAAATATTATTTTGACTGGACAGATAATGTGACTATCATAAAGGATCTGAGTTCTGACCTGCCCGGATGGCACAATGTTCAGAATTCTGTGGTTGCAATTGCAATTGCAAAAGTGCTTGGACTGTCCGATGAATTGATCAGGGATGGCTTAAGGACTTACACAGGAGTGAAAAGACGGTTTGATGTACAGTTTAGAGCTAATAATATGGTCTACATTGATGACTATGCTCATCATCCTGAAGAATTGCGGGCTTGTATTAGTTCTGTTAGGGCTCTTTATCCCGGAAAAACTATACTTGGAATTTTTCAACCACACCTCTTCAGCCGGACAAGGGATTTTGTCGACGGATTTGCGCAAAGCCTATCTATGCTCGATGAATTATTGCTCCTCGATATTTATCCGGCAAGAGAATTGCCAATTGAAGGAGTGGATTCTACAATCATTCTTGATAAAATGACACTTGAATCTAAGTCGATCTGTAAAAAAGAGGATGTTCTGGAGAAACTGGAGAATAAAAAATTTGATATACTACTCACATTAGGTGCCGGTGATATCGATCAGTTAGTAGCTCCGATCAGGAAGTATTTAAGTTCAACCTACGCACAAACACTTGCCGATGAAAACTAAAATTGACTGGGGAAGATCAAAAAGGATGGCCTTACAAATCAGTATTGGGCTTGTATTCCTGATTTCTCTGGGATTTACAGACTCAAGACAGAGCAGAATGAAGTGCTCTGAGCTTGTTATCACTATTGTAGACACCCTTGGACATTCATTCGTTGAGCCTGAAGACATCCGTTTAATGGTCTTAAATAAATTTGGTGAGCTCAAAGGTCAGCAGTTAAGTTCTATTAACATCGCTTTGTTGGAAAAAATCATAGCGAATAATGCTTTTATCGCTGAGGCAGAAGTATTTTCATGCGTTGATGGAAAACTCAATATTGAGGTTCTGCAGCGTAAACCGGTTGTGCGTGTAGTTAACTTCAATCAGGAGAGTTTTTATATTGATGATAAAGGAGTTTTTATGCCACTATCTGAAAAATATACCGCCAGAGTACCCTTAGCCAATGGATATATTTTTCAACGTGCATCTGAACGGCAAGTTGATAATGCCGGTTCAACTGATGTTAATTCAATTTCTGACTCTTCAGTTTCAATAATGAAAAGTGTTTATGATGTTGCAAGCTTCATTAACCAAGATGATTTCTGGAACGCACAGGTTGAACAAATTTATGTAAATGCAAAAGGTGATATTGAGTTGATACCAAGAGTAGGTGGACACAATATCATTCTGGGCAACGGACGGGATTTAAATGATAAGTTCAGCAGATTATTTTTATTCTATACTGATGGATTGAGCAAGTCAGGGTGGGATAAGTACAAGACAATAAATTTAAAATTTAAAGACCAGGTGGTCTGCACTAAAAAATAACATGGAAAACAACGACATCATCGTAGGTTTGGACATTGGTACTACAAAAATATGTACCATAGTAGGCCGTAAGAATGAATTTGGAAAGATCGATATTTTGGGATACGGCAAGAGTGAGTCTCTTGGCGTTACGCGTGGTGTTGTTACCAACATTGTGAATACGATCAACTCCATCCGCTCTTCGATTGAAGAAGCTTCAACAAAATCTGATGTCGATATTTCTAATGTTTATGTAGGTATTGCAGGTCAGCACATAAAAAGCTTGCAACATCGCGGTATGCGTACCCGAAATACTTTAGATGATGAGATAAGTCAAAAGGACATTGATGCAATCGTTGAGGATATGTACAGACTTGCAATGCCTCCGGGTGAGGAGATCATTCATGTAATCCCTCAGGAGTTCATCGTTGACAATGAACAGGGAATTAAAAATCCCATTGGAATGTCAGGCATTCGTTTGGAAGCTAATTGTCATATCATCACAGGGCAGGTTACAGCTGCAAAGAATATTTATAAATGCGTAATGCGTGCAAACCTTTCTACTCAGGGTTTGTTCCTGGAGCCTCTTGCCTCATCTGATGCAGTGTTGACCGAAGAAGAAAAAGAAGCCGGAGTAGTTTTGGTGGATATCGGAGGTGGAACGACTGACATAGCTATTTTTCAGGATGGAGTGATCCGGCATACAGCAGTTATCCCATTCGGAGGAAATGTGATCACCGATGATATCAAAGAAGGTTGTACTATCATTCGTGCACATGCTGAATTGCTAAAAATAAAATTCGGCTCAGCTCTTGCCAGTGAAAATCAGGAGAACGAAATAGTCTCTATTCCCGGACTTCGTGGTCGTGAGCCAAAAGAAATTTCGGTGAGAAACCTTGCCAGCATCATACAGGCAAGAATGGAAGAGATCATTGAAAATGTTTACTATGAAATTAGAAATTCAGGATTCGAAAAGAAACTAATAGCAGGAATCGTAATTACAGGTGGTGGTGCTCAACTCAGGCATACAGTTCAGCTTGTTGAATTCATCACAGGAATGGATACAAGGATAGGATATCCAAATGAACATCTGGCAAAAGGGTCAGATGAATTAAAAAGTCCGATGTATGCAACAGGTGTAGGTCTGGTAATTAAAGGCTTCCAGGATATTGAAAAGAAAGCAAAAGAAGAACTCACAGTTGTTCATGAAGGAAAAGGTAAAGAAAGAAAAGAGAAGTTGCAGAAGTCATTCTTCGAGAAAATTCTGGATATGCTAAAAGAAGATGATCAGGATACTGAAATGAAATGACAATATAAAATTTAACGAAAACAGAAACACGTAACATAAAACATAAATCATGGAATTCGATCTGAATAAAGAACAAGGGTCTATCATCAAAGTGATAGGAGTTGGAGGCGGTGGCAGCAATGCTGTTAACCACATGTATCGTCAGGGTATTAAAGGTGTAGAATTTGTTATTTGCAACACGGATGCTCAGGCATTGGAGATTTCCCCGGTACCGACTAAAATTCAACTGGGTTCAAGCCTGACTGAAGGACGCGGAGCAGGTTCCATTCCGGAGGTTGGACGAAATGCAGCAATTGAAAACATTGAGGACATCAGGAAGATCTTGTTTGAAGATACACGCATGGTGTTCATCACTGCAGGAATGGGTGGAGGTACCGGTACAGGAGCTGCTCCAATCATTGCCCAGACCGCAAAAGAGATGGGCATTCTCACAGTAGGTATCGTCACAATTCCATTCGACTTTGAAGGAAAGAAAAGAAAACAGCAGGCTGACGAAGGAATCGAAGCTCTGAAGAATAGTGTTGATACCATTCTTATCATTCGCAATGAAAAATTGCGTGAGATGTTTGGTAATCTTCGTCTTTCTGAAGCTTTTTCTAACGCTGATGATATACTAACGACGGCAGCAAAAGGAATTGCCGAGATCATCACAGTCACCGGCTACATTAATGTCGATTTTGAAGACGTTAAAACAGCCGTTCAAAACAGTGGTAATGCGATCATGGGTTCTGCAGTTGCGGAAGGCGACAACCGTGCTACGATGGCAGTGGAAAAAGCCCTTTCTTCTCCATTGTTGAATGACGATAATATTAAAGGTGCAAGATTCATTCTCATGAATATTGCCTCAGGTTCCCGTGAAGTAACTATGGACGAGATCGGAGATATTACGGACTATATTCAGGATCAGGCCGGCTTGACCGCAGACATCATTTGGGGAAATTGCCATGATGAAACTCTTGATGAGAAACTGAGTGTTACTATCATAGCCACCGGTTTCAAAACCAGAGAACAGATTGGCAGCGAGATCGCCAAGAAGCACAAGAATCAAAAAACAATTCGTGTCCTTGGGGTTGATGAGCCTGCAGATGAATCAAAGCCTGTAATGAAGAGCTCTTCAAGCGATCCCGAATTGTTCGAGCCTGTATTAATAAATAAAGACACTCCTGTTCCTCCTGTAAATGATGAAAGAACATACGAGTTTAATATCGCCGCTACGCCAAAGGAAAATGAGAGCTCAAGATCAGTAAAAGATACGGGGGATAACAGTGATACCGGAGCAGAGAGCCCTGTAGTCTATGACTTGCACACGCATGCCCTTGATGAAGCCGAAGATGATCAGTTCAGAAAAACTCGCGACCGGATAGCACGATTAAAAGCTCTTAATTATAGAATTAACAATACCGGGAACATCGCCGATATGGAAAAGGAGCCGGCTTACAAACGCCGAAATGTAAAGCTTGATAATGTTCCGCATTCAAGTGATAATAATGTCTCACGTTATACTTTGTCATCCGAAGATGATAAAAAAACAGAGTTGCGTCAGAATAATTCCTTCCTGCATGATAATGTAGATTAGGCTTCAGGAAGGGTATAAATGTTATTCAAAATAGTGTGTTTTCATGTTACGTTTCTTTTTCGTTGTAGCCTCCCATCGGAGGCTACTTTTTTTTGATCTCTGCAACATTTATAAGTATGCTTTTATTGAATTGCATTATTTATCTTCGTTTGTTATTTGGACTGAATAAGAGTTTTTATCAGAAATATAAATACACTTAATTATGAATTTAGAAGAGCAGATAAATCAGGAACTGAAAGCTGCCATGCTTTCTAAGAATGATGTGGCAGTGAGAAGCTTGCGTGCTATTAAACAAGCTATTCTTCTTGCCAAAACATCGGGTAACGCCGAGATGAAAAGAGAGGATGAAATAAAAATGCTTCAAAAATTGGTGAAGCAAAGGAAGGAGTCAGTCGAAATATATCAGCAACAAAACAGAGCCGATCTTGCAGCACCGGAACTGGAAGAAATTGCCGTCATTGAAAAATTTCTCCCGGCAATGCTCTCTGAAGGTGAGATAATGACCGAATTAAAGGGAATTATTGATGAAATGGGAAAGGTAGGACCTCAGGAAATGGGAAAAGTTATGGCAGTGGCAAGCAAGCATTTTGCCGGAAAAGCCGATAATAAAATCGTTTCTAAGCTTGTTAAGGATATTTTAGGTGCCTCCTGAGATTTGTATAAAATTTATAGATTCTTATCTTTGATATATATTATCGTCCGCAATACCGAATTAATTATTCACCGGGATCAATTTCGCGGATAAATTGTTCTTAGTGACAAAATTATTACCTAATGAAAACCGGCAAAGTAAAATTCTTCAATGAAGCCAAAGGCTACGGATTTATCTTAGTTGACGAAGACCAGTCAGAAGTTTTCGTACACCACAGTGGGATTATTGATAAAATACGTGAGAATGATCTCGTAGAATTCGAGGTTATTGATGGAAAAAAAGGACAAAATGCTGTTAATGTCAAAAAGTTGCAGTAATCCTTAAGAGAAAATTTAAAGGGAATCCGGAAGGATTCCCTTTTTTTATGGCTTATCGTTCATTACGGCTCATGTATTTTTATGCTTCCGCATGAATTCATCCACAGAAAATGAACCCGAACCATAAACCAAAAAGAAAAACAACAGAGCTAAAACAA
>Ga0116144_10000417_pt1 | contig 56479 bp, 41 predicted proteins | sample AD_UKC035_MetaG_FD_89746 | JGI IMG/M metagenome (GOLD analysis project Ga0116144, IMG submission 89746) | Active sludge microbial communities of municipal wastewater-treating anaerobic digesters from USA - AD_UKC035_MetaG | ecosystem: Engineered > Bioreactor > Anaerobic > Digestate | place: USA...
GGGCCTGATCCGGCTCGAAAAATTGGACCGCAGTCCCCTGGCCCTGATCGTGAACTATCGCATCCACGGCACCGTACTCGGAGGAACCAGCCTGGTGATCAGCGGGGACGCACCCGGTGTAGTATCCGATTATGTGGAAGAACAGACCGGAGCCACCACACTATTCATCAATGGGGCCGCGGGCAATATCGCTCCCATTTACAGTGTTTACCCAAGCCCCCAGGCGGGGCATTTGAGCCAGTTCAGGGTCCTGCTCGGCGACCGGATTCTGGAGGCAAACCGGATGATCGGGCATACCCAGGATACTGTGAGATTGTTTACCGGTTCCCTGACCGTCGAAAGTCCCCGTAAACCCGGGCTGGGCTGGCCTTCTTACCTCGGTAAGTATAGCCGGACTGAAAAGAACGGAGACCCTCTGGTCCGTTTGCCAGTCCGCTTCCTCAGGTTGAACGAAGACCTTGCCATCTGGTCGGCCCCTCTGGAATTGTTCTGTGAAATATCCAATGAGGTGAGGGACAGATCCCCCTTCCCCTTTACCCTGTTTTACGGCTATACCAATGGCTGGCTGGGCTACCTGCCGGCGGAGAATGCCTGGAGGCACGGAGGCTACGAGGTCAATACGGTTTCGCCTTTTACCCCGGCGATGCCGGGTCAACTGACCGAGTCGGTGACGGCTTACCTGCAGGGCGAATTGAGAAGTGCGGGTTCGGGAACTTCTGTTCCAAACAAGAAACCCTGATTGGTACCCCCCTGTTGGGGCTTGGAAAAAAGAACAATATCGCCACACCCTAAAAACGAAAATGAAGATATTGTACTGATTTATAGATGCATAGGTCACCATGGAGAGTGCTTCAACGGTCTGTATTTCATTAGTTGAGCCGAACTTTAGGATAATAATAAAATTCCATTATTTTTGCACCCGCTGCATTAATATGGCCCGTTCGTATAGAGGCCTAGGACGCCTCCCTTTCACGGAGGAAACACGGGTTCGAATCCCGTACGGGCTACTGAATCAATTTTATTAAACCCTGTAGAAGAATAATCTACGGGGTTTTTTGTTTGGACATGGTGGTAATTTATGTGCTCGAAAGTGAAAAGGATGGCAGGTGGTATACCGGCATGGCCATTCACGCAACTTCCCGCTTACATGAACATAATAGTGGTAAAAATAGATTTACCAAAAGCCACCTTCCTTGGAAGATCATTTATCTTGAAAATTGTGCAGATTGGAAGGCAGTTAGAATCAGAGAAAAGTACTTGAAGAGTGCGGCAGGCAAACGATGGTTGGTAAAAATGCTTAATAGCAATGAAAACACGGGTTCCCTGCCCGACTGACCGATAGAAGATTTAAAAGATAAACTTTGCTCAGTTGGTCAGGCGGGCCTGCCCGACTGACCGATAAATTTACTATGCTCAGTCGGTCAGGCGGGGAATCCCGTACGGGCTATACTCTTGGAGGATGTACAACCAGACATTCGGTGGCCTTCTAAAAAAAGAGTGCTAGTCGTTACACTTGTTACGGTTGCTCCAGTTTGTTTCACCCTGTCCCCAAAAAAGTTCAATTGTAGGCGAAAAAACTTATATAAGAATTTTTAAATATGAAAACAGATCATGGGCTGATTGCTAGTAATTTTGTTAAAGACTAATATTGGTCAATTTTGTAAAGGAAAGCTATAAGCAATGAAAATTCATTTTAGTGTTTTCCTCCTAACTGCCAGAGAGGGGTTAGTTGAAGGAAGGATCAAGGATGTAAACCATCAACTTTTATTTGACACGGGTACTAAAGAAGAAGCTGAAGCCGCCCTTAAAAAAGCGCATATTTTTGATCCAAAAGAAAAGTTATCTGGACCAAACTGGTTAATAAATAGCGGTTTCCGGTTTGTTATCCTGGAAGTATTTGAGGCTTCTTAAATGGCTCTACTTCAAAAAATCGTAAAATTGTATTCAAAGCCCTGACACTTATTGTCGGGGTTTTTTAGTAGGTCAATTTAACTTCAGAAAACAAAAAAAACAGGTTAAGAAAATGAAAAAGTCTACAATTTATGACGATATACTCCAAGAGTTAAAGGAAAAGGGTTCTTTCCCAATCCACAATGGGTATGATCAAAGCACCTACCAAGCGTTGCAGAAATTACACGCCTGGGACCTGATAGAGCCAAGCCCTTTCAATACGAAATACACACTTACCAAGGAGGGGCATATACTCTTGGATTCCGGTAAATCCTTTGATGACCTGGTTCATCCCAGCTGGAAAACTAAAACTTGGAACGTATTTCAGAAAATTCTCGGTCCTGGATTAGTATTGGCTTTTCGGAAGCTTTTGGGTTTGATTTGAGCATTGTACATTGTTTTTGCACTGAAATTGGACCTTGAGAATATAATTGTTAATTTTAATTAAAAAGGCATGGGTCTGAGAGATTTAGGATTTCATTTTGTCATCTAAGCTAAAAGGTCAGATCCGTGCAATTGGCGTTATAAGGATTAAAATATATGCAAGAAACATTTATTATATTAACTGTAGTAGTGATAATATTTTTATCATTGATTGTTGTTGCATTAATTTGGGATATAATTTTTAGACATATTCTAAATGGTCCTTCAATACTCAAAATGCTTCAAATTAATTCTTCAAATTCTACGAACGTTCCTAAGAAATCTAATACCGATATTGATGATCCAGAATATTTTGAATTAGATTCAAGGCATATTACAAATTTGAAGCACCTGGATACTATTTTATTAAACATCCTTTCTACTGGAAATTCTGCAAGATTGGTCGATATTTTTCCAACTAAATCAAAAGGCGTTACAGAAACAATTGAAATATTTTTCCCGGGGAGAGGACATGTGTTTCTAGAGGCATTGGATTATCTTGAGAAAAAAGGATTAATTTATAAGATAAGTAACAGTAACCTTCAAAACCATGATACTTACCATCTTACTTATGAAGGTTATTTAAAATGCTTCGGAAATAAACTTGAACAAGAGTATCGAAATTCAATAAATGAAAAAAACATGAATGTCTTAATGATAAAATCTAATCTCGATCGAAATAGAAAATCCAATAAGCTTCAATATTTAGCGATTACAATAAGCATAATTGCTATTTTAGTAAGTTCATTTATTGCAGTTTTAAAAATGAAATGATTCGCACTGAAACCCTATTGGTCAATAGCTTGGTCCTGTCCACTTCAACTTCAACGCATCCTGCATAGCTAGCGCGAACGAATCCATTTGCCAGTTTAGCTCAGTACAAACTTCTAATAGTTCCCATAAATACTCTGCCCACCCCCATAATACCTCTGCTTCAAATGTTGATAAACCAAATTCGTCTTCAGTTCCAGGTCGTCGATTTGATAGGTCGGGTAAGGCATTGAATTAAATAAAGTATTGCTTACTGTATTAAAGACCGCCGCCGCAGTCTCCAATTTATCCGACCATTGCTCCACCTTAAGTTTGTCTTTTTTCAACTCGGTTAACAGCTCAATCGCGATCTCCTTCACTTTTTTCTTATCGGAATCGGACAGACTGGGTTTGCGGAGGATATCGAATATGGCTTTTTGTTCATCCGTGAGGCCTTCCCGCCTGGTATCAGCTTCTTCTTCGGTCAATGAGTTGACAAATTCGATGAGTTTTTTGAAAGTCTCCTCGATGGTGACAGCGTCTTTACCCCGGTTGTATTCGTCAATGATTTCCTGGTAGCGGGTATAAAAGTCCACGCGTAATGGATTTTTATCCACCATGTCGCGAAGTTGTTGCTCAACTTTTGTCTTGATTGCCTGGACAATGGAGTTTTTATTGCCGGATTTTTCAAAATGCTTGACTAAGATCTCCACATTTAACTTACTCAGGTCAATGATTTTTCCATTGTCTTTACCTGGTTCCGCTGCTACGGATGAAATGGAATCATCCACAATAGCCTGGATTTTTTTCATGATTTCGGTGACATCGGCGCTTTGAATATTGTCTTCAATGGCCGAGTAGATCGCATTGATCGCATTTCTCCTGGGGGCAAATTGATTTAAAACTTTATCCGGTTGAAGGGCCTTAAACTTGTTGAATACTTCCCGGGCCAGGAGCTGGAATTTGCTTTTGCTTTCGTCATTGGTATATACGGCATTGATCCCTTTTTCAATGGCGAGTATTTTATCCAGACCGGTTGAATCGATCAGCTCTGCCAAATCGAATTTTAAATCCAGTTTCAGATAGGACTCCGTGGCTATTAATGCCTGATCCAGTTCATGGATGAGGTCTTCCAGAGGTCTGACTGGTGGCTCTGTAGGCTGGTTGCCTTCGGTATCCCCTTTGGCATCGCCGGCTCCATAGATAGCCAGGGCATCAAGAAGGGCGACATAGGTCTCAATATAGTCCACAATGAGCCCATTGTTTTTGCCCTCACTGATGCGATTTGCCCGGGCAATGGCCTGCATCAGGGTATGTGATTTGAGCGGCTTGTCTAAATATAAGGTAGACAAGGTAGGCACATCAAACCCGGTAATCCACATGGCGCATACGATCACAAAACGGAAGGGGTCATTTTCATCCTTAAACCGGGTCTCCAGATCCTGTGTATTCATTTTTTCACGGTGGGCCTCGATGTCGAGATCCCATGCCCGGAATTTCTGGATTTCATTCTGTTCCCCGCTGACTACAACACAGATCTCGGTTTCTTTGATCCATTTCAATTCTCGGCTTTTGTCCTGGTATTCCTGGTCACCATAGTTTGCTTTGGATATTTCCTTCTCCAATTGTTCCACATATAATTTCCAGTGATGCAGGATCAGATCGTACATGCGCACCGCGGTCAGTTTATCCAGGGCAATAAACATGCCCTTGCCTTTATATCCCCGGTTGCAGAAATGCCATACCACGTCTTTGGCTATGGCCTCCAACCTTTTCCTGGTGGTCAGGATGGGGTACTCTCTCGCAAAAAGTTGCTCTATCTTACTTCTTTGGTCGCTGTCTAAATCTTCAGTCTCCTGGTCCAGCACAGCCCTGATTTGTTCATTGATGGCCGGATTTTTTAAACCCAGGTATTCTCCCCGGTTTTCATAATACAGAGGTACCGTGGCCCCGTCATCCACGCTCCTTTGAAAATCATATTTGGACACATAATCTCCAAATATCCGTTTCGTCAATTCATCATCTTTAAACAGCGGGGTCCCGGTAAATCCTATAAAAGAAGCATTGGGCAGGGCATTGCGCAAATTCATCGCCAGCGTTCCACCCTGGGTTCTATGCGCTTCATCGGAAATCACAATAATATTATCCCGGGGAGTGATGACGTCTTCAAAATTAAATTTATGAATGAGGGTAAATAAATAGCGGTGGTCCGAGCCCAGTAATTCCCTCAAATGCTGGCCGCTGCCAGCTTTCAGCGAATCCCTGGAACCTGCTTTAACCTGGGGTATCACACCTACTCCGCTGAAGGTGCCATAGATCTGATTATCTAATTCGTTGCGATCCGTGACAATCAGGAAGGTATAACTGCCGGTAAACTTGCGGTGAATCTTCTGGCCAAAGAATACCATCGAATAGGATTTTCCGCTTCCCTGGGTATGCCAAAATACCCCCAATTTCTGCTTCTCTTCCAGGCTTATTTTGCCTTCGGCGTATAGAAGAATTTTTTGCTTAATGTTTTCAATGGCTTTATTTACCCCGATAAACTGATGGTTGCGGGCGATCAGTTTTACTACTTTGCCCAGGGAATGATCATACAGGATAAAGTTTTCAAAAAGATCCATAAACCGCTTCTTATTGCAGATGCCCTTTATGATCCTGTCCAGGGCTACCACGCCTTCGTCCTCTTCCGAAATTCTTTTCCATTCATGAAAGTGCTGGTATTTACCCGTAATGCTGCCCACCCTGCTTTCTATTCCATTACTTAAGACTACAAATGCATTGTAATAAAACAAGTTGGGAATGACGTCTTTATAGTCCGTAAAATTATCGTTGAAGGCATTTTCCAGCTTACGGTGGGCTGCCTTGAGTTCAATAAAAAGCAAAGGGATGCCATTGACAAAACCGATAATATCCGGTCTGCGTTCCCGGTTGCTTTTGCCCTGAACCCACAATTGCCGTACCGCTAAAAAATTATTGGTTTCCGGCTTGTCAAAATCAAATACCGCCAAGGTTTTGTTTTTGACTTGTTCACCCCGGTCATTGACAAAGTCAACCGGGATGCCTTCTCGCAGGGACTGGTATTTTTCATAATTGATTTCTGCTAAGGATCTGGTGACACTATCAGTGCTTAGTTTTTCATAAGCTTGTTGATAGGCCAGGTCCGGTAATCCGGGATTCAAGTCCCTGAGTCTATCAAAAAAGATGCGCTTCAGGATCACCTCTTTTTTATTCAACCGGCCCAGGGTACTGCCTTCTCCAAAGGTTTCCTTGTTGAATGCAATAGCTGTATCCCATCCCAATTGATTAAAAAATAAATCAATAGCGGTTTTTTCAATTAAATTATCTTCTGAGTATTCCCAAGTCATTCCTTTTTACTTATTCTGAAGCAACTTGTTTGGGTTGATAATGGGCAATACAAAATCTTGTAAAGCGGTGCCTTGAAGTCTGGTCAAAAGAATTCCTCTTGAAGTGGAATAGGTAACGGATGAAAGAGCATTGGCCAATCCCGCATCCAAATTCAGTCGTTTATTCTTTTCGGGTATAGCAAGTTCCGCCAAATTTTCAATCCGATAAATGAAAATCAAATGAAAATTTCCGGTTGCTTCACTTTCATTTTCGCCTTTGCTATCCGTTTTTATTGTAAGCGTAAAATCAACCTTTGCCAATTTGTCAACAAGGTTAAATGCCAGCTTCAAAGAATTGTCTAATTGATGTCCTGACACCTTGCTATTGTCAAAGTTCTCTGGCGTATCCACCTGACCTTTTATCATCTTGAAATCTATCAGGGTGATTTTTTCCGGGTCAAATATATTTTTATCCGGCATTGCTCAATGCTTTGTAGGGTTCAATTTCTTCGGCTAATTGCCATACCTTATCAGTGGTTTTCGCATCGATTTTTGTATAACTCACAAAAGTGTGCACCCTGCATATAAAACCACCTTCCACAAATTCTGTCTGTGCTTTTTTCTTAGGTACCTCCAACAAAGGCTCACCCAATTCAGCCGACAATTTTGCCAGTGAACGCAGCGTGAAATTGTGCTCACCACTCAGCCATTTGGAAATTTCAGATGGATTTTTGTCAAGCTTTTCCGCTAATTCCTTTTTTGAGATATTCTTTTCATGCAATAACTGGTTGATGCGCACTACCAGGTCGGCATACCAATCCACAAAGATTTCTACATCCTTAGGAATGCTTTTCAGCAATCTATCTACAACTTTACTTCTCATTGTCTTAAAATATTATATCTGTTGTTCCGTCAAAGTTTTGCAAATGCCTTTCGTCATCCGAGATTTCAATCATTTTAGTTCGCAATGCCTCTTCAATTTTTTTGACGAAAGTTTGGGCTTCGTAAAACTTCATACTTAAATCTTTGCTTTTTTGTGTTGCTTGAGATTCCTTAATCCCACCATTAAAAAGAATAACAATGTTTTCGGTTACCCGATAACAAAATAACCTCAGTGGGAAATTGATGCCTAAGTCTTTTATTTCTTCTACCCATTGTTTTGGTTTTGGTGGCAATTCTTGTGCCTTATTTACAATTCTGTCAAAAAAATCATCGGTTGCTCCGTATCTATTACCGATGCTTTCAGTTATCAATCGAAACAATTGCATTGCCCTTTCTTCAAGTGGATGCGTAGGCATGGCATAGGTATCAAAAAACCTGTCCGTTTCGGATGATGTATCATCATTAACTGTAACCCACCTGACGGTGTAGAATGTGCATATGCGTCCTTCATCATCCCATATTTCCAGGCTAAATCTATTCACTTATAACTGAATTTTATACATTTTGTTTCACTTAAAAGTGAATTTGTATCATATTTACATTTAACTAATGTATATTTTATTGATAATAAATATTTCAAACCTCGATCTCCCCATTCATTAACCGGGGTAATAATATGTCTCTTGCTTCCATGAGTTTGGCGTTTTGCATAGTAAGGTTTAAAATTAAGTTATAGATCACCTTAGCTTCATTTTCAAATTCTAGTTGAATTTTTTCACTTGGAGTTTTAAATTTCACTTTCATTAACTCAAGTTTGGTTACTGCATTAAAAATTGCACCATTTCCAATTACATCTTCAGTAAAAAAAAATTCTTTCAACTGGTGATAAAAAAAGTTTTGAAATCCTTTTTTATTTCGGAAAGCACACAAGCCCCGACCTATACAAATTTTATCAGTTGTAAAATTTATTCTTCCAACAGGTGCCCTTACTGAAAAAAGTATATCGCCTGCTTCGGCAATTTTAATTGGAGAATTGCAATAAATTTTATGCTCGACAAAGTAGTTAGTAAAATTTGTAACACCTTGATGAAATGGTATATCATTTTTTTCATCTGTAAAAGTATCAGAAATTGGACTTTGTCCCATTACAACATTTGCCAAATCTTCAATTGTTAACTCCTCCATCTTCTCATTCCTCACAATTCCCTTATACCTCAAAAACGCCTTCTCCTCCAACAATTTTATCCGCTTCAAATTATTCTCTATCAGATCATCATAAGCCGATAGAATGGAGGCGATGCGGCGTTGGGTGGGGAGAGGGGGGTATTTAATTTCTATTTCCTTTAAACTCTTTATTGGTAATTGAGGTTGTGCTGAACCAGAAGAACAATTTATAAAGTAATTTTTGCAAGCAGGGTTGGTGAAAAAATAATATAAATATTGTGGGGATAACATTTTTTCATCACATCTGATAATTAGCATTTGAGCATTAATAAGGCCTTCACCATACTTTTCTTTAAAAAGAAAACTATCTCCAACACCATTTCCTCTTGTAGTTAAAATAATATCATTTGGCACTATTCTTCCCTTTGTAATTGTTTCATATTTTTCTTGGGAAATATAATTCACTGCACTAATATCGAAAATACCACTTGATATACTATTGGCATTAAGAAACATTATCCCTTCTGATTGAAATTCATTTCTTTTCGGATATTTCGAAGACCTATCACCATCTATAAATTTCAATGGTGCATCCTTCATTTTTTCTATTCGATAACTCATAGCACTATCTGTTTAAAATTCTCTGCAATTGCATTCGACAATGCAATTGCTTCTTCGTTCAATCCTTCCAATTCAATATGTATTTCATTAAGTCTTTCTTCATAATCAAAATCATCATCTGTGGCGTTATCCACGCCTACATATCTGCCTGGGCTCAGGCTCCAGTCATTGGCTTCTATTTCTTTCTGGCTTACTATTTTGCATAAGCCTTCCACATCGGTATAAACTCCATCGGGAAACCGACTTTGCAGCCAATAGGCTTGTTTCCAGAAATATTCGGTCTCATGCAATAGGCCTGGTTCTTCTTCATCGGGGTTGCCGCTGAGTTGCTGTTGCAGGGCTTTCAGTTGGTCGACTTGTTCTTTCAGGTTCAGCTCTTTCCAGTCTTTATTTTTATTGAGTTGAAATTCTTTGACGGCTGAGGATATGACGTCAAGTAATTGTTTGATGAGTTTGTCCTGGGGTTTGCGCAGGGTTTTGCATTGGTGGGCGATATTTTCTAAGGAGGTGATATCGGCTTTTACATTTATAATCGCATCAATCAGTTTATCTTGTTGCTCATAAAAGCTTGCCGTTTCTTCAAATTTCAATGAATCAACAAAATTTTTCGCTTCTTTATTCTCCCGGGCGTATTTGGTGGCAAATCCGCTTACTGTTTTATGCACGAGCTGCAGTTGTTTTTGTAATTCCATCGTTGCATCGGCGGTCTCCTTGGCAAGGGCAGCAGCAGTTTCCAAATAGTATTTTATGGTTGATTTTAACTTTTGGGTATTGCCCCGGTACAGGTTGACGATACAAATCAAATTCTGCAATTGTTCTTCGCTGAAGTCGTTTACCTTGCTGGTTACTTTGCGGTAGATTTTACGCGCATCCAGCATCAGGACTTTATCCTTTTTCTCCTTGTCCTTTTCCTTAGCCCTGTCAAAAAACCATAAGGTACAGGGCAGGGATCGGGTATAAAAAAAGTTGTTTCCGATAGCCATCATCACATCTACTGCCCCTGTTTTGACCAGTTTTTCCCGGATTTCCTTTTCACTGTGGCCGGCGTCACTCGCTGAAGAAGCCATGACAAAACCTGCCCTGCCCGTGGGTTTGAGGTAATTGTAGAAATAGGTGATCCAGAGATAATTTGCATTGTCATTTTTGGGCAGATATACTTTACCGTCCAGCATCAGGCGGGGGTCCTTTTTCACGATCTCTTTTGCTTTGTCCACCCCATCGACATTAAAAGGAGGATTGGCCATCACAAAATCAGCCCGGTGGACCAGATTGTGTTTGTCTTCGTAGAAGGTGTTTCCTTCCTGGATATTACCTTCCAGTCCATGTACGGCCAGGTTCATTTTAGCCAGTTTGGTATTGAGTTCGGCTTTTTCCTGCCCGTAAAAACTGACTTTTTCAGCAGGCCTCAACCCTTCACTTTCTATAAAATAGCCGGTCTGCACAAACATACCCGCTGAGCCGCAAGCCGGATCGAATACTATACCGTGGTCGGGTTCGATGACGTTGACGATGGTATTGACTAGACTCATGGGCGTAAAAAACTCTCCCCCTTCCTGGGCGCCGGTCATGGCAAATTTGCCGAGGAAATATTCGTAAATCTTACCAAACAGATCGCCTTCGGCTTTCTGCAATACTTCTTTATTGAATATCCGCAACAGTTCTTTCAGCAGGTCTTTGCTGAAAATAGAAAAGTTCTTTGGCAACACGCCTTTGAGGTTGTCGTATTCGTCCTCAATGGATTTCATGGCCTGGTCGATGGCGTCCCCAATGTCTGCGCTTTCAGGCAGTGACACCAGATAGTCAAATTGTGCTTTTTCCGGTAAAAACATGGAGTTCCGGGCTTCAAAGTCTTTTTTGGTCAAAGGCCTCTTTCCCCGCTGGGGATGGGAGGGCAGGTCTTTCTCCACTTCCGTTTTTACTTTCTGATATCGGTTAAAGGCATGCCTCAAAAAGATGAGACCCAGGACGGGCATGGAGTATTCCGAAGCCGTCAGTTTACTGTTTGCCCGGAGCTGGTCGGCTGCCCTCCAGAGTTCTGCTTCTAATTTTCTGAGTTGTTTTCCCTGCATGGGTCTGATACTATTATTTGCTGTCAAATTTAACTACAAACAGCCGTTATACTATACTATACTGGGTTGACAATTAATGCAGGGGGAGTTTGATTGAGCACAATAATGGTAAAAATAGAATTACAAGATGCCACAGACCCTGGAAGCTAATTTTCGTAGTAACCTGTGGTGATTGGCAAACCGGTAGGATCAGGGAAAAATATCTGAAAACTGCCCGCTGCAAAGAGGTGGCTATAAAATAGGATTAATTACGGAGGAAACACGGGTTACCTGCCCGACTGACCTGAGTAAGATGTCAACAGGTCGGTCAGGCGGGGAATCCCGTACGGGCCACTTCAAAACCCTCTAAATCATTGATTTAGAGGGTTTTTTATTTTGTCTGTCAAACATTTTTTAATCTTTAAGCAACCAAAGAATTTCCCAAGTGGACTGGAATGCGATTAACAAACTCAATTTTTCTAATCATAAATGCAATGAAAACAAAATTCAGCGGGTGACGAATGACCAGGCTTCGAATGAACGGAGGAGAAAGCCGCACAGCCACAAAATGCAGCTATTTGCAATGGGGGGGTTCGGTGTAAATTTGTAGCTTTATTTTCAAATCACGTTTGTTCAAGGTCGACAGTGACGTGAAGGTCGCGCTTATCATTCCGCTACGCTCCATTTTTTAGACCTCCCATCTCCGCCACTTTAAATAGCAAGACATTGGCAGTAATTTGGCAATAATAATAAACAAGGATTTGACATCGTACTAAAAATGCGTAAACCGGCAATCACGACAGCCTGCATATTTTTATGGGCGGCTTTGGTAATCGCGTTTTTCATCAGTTGGGAGATTCTTAAAAAACCACCCGTAGTAAAAGGAGACCTTGTCTCTATTGAAAATTATGTGGTACACCGGTTGAAAAATGCTCAAGCCGATAAAAAATTGGGCAGCGCGGCACTTGTCCTTGTTCAAAATGGCCGCATAATAACCGAACAAGGTTTTGGAGTAGCCCATTTCGAGACAAACACACCGGTAAACACTGAGGAGACGTTGTACCTGCTTTCCTCATTAAGCAAGGCCGTTACCGCATGGGGTATAATGAAGTTGGTCCAAGAAAAAAAAATTGGTTTGGATGAGCCGGTATTACCCTTTTTAACACGTTGGCAATTTCCCGGCAGCGAAAATTACCGGCAAAGGGTAACCGTCCGACATCTTCTGAATCATACGGCAGGCTTTGAGGATAACTATGGACACGGTGGATTTTTACCAGGCGAAGAATTGCAAACCATTGAAGAATCCCTCACCTTTCCCAAAGATGTTAATATGGGGCAGCCTCATGCAGCGCTGATAGTCAGAGAGCCTGGGACGGTGATGTCCTATTCCAGTGCAGGTTATGCAGTTCTGCAATTACTGATAGAGGAAATATCAGGGCAAGCGTTTAATGATTACATGCAAGAAAAGGTTTTCCTTCCGCTTAAAATGACCAAATCCTGTTATTCTTTGGATTCCATATTAGCTCAGGGCAGAAAACATCATTTGGCTTCCAACTATGACCTGAATCTTAAAACGTACCCTCATCGCCGCTATACCAATATGGCCGGTGTTTCGCTTCGTTCTACAGCCCATGACCTTGCGCAATTGCTGAGGGCCTATTACAATACCAATGCAGTGTTAACTAAAGAGTCAATAAAAGAATTTGGCACGCCTCAACCCGGAACTTCCCTCACTTGGGGATTAGGTCACACCCTTTATGGTGAAAATAACAGCGGAGGATATGTTTTTGGGCACGGGGGTGGCGCTTTTCCGGCTTCAGGAGCAGAAATGCGTGTGAATCCGGCGACGGGAAATGGAATTGTGCTGCTTGCTTCGGGCACGCAAGGTTTAATAACTGAGATTTCCGACGTTTGGACTTATTGGGAAACCGGCAACAAATCTTTTGACATCCGTAATGTGGTAAACAATTGGCTGACGCATGCAATCATAGCAATTATTTTTGGTGCCTTAGTAATTGTCTCGTTGAGAAACAGGAAAATGGTCAATCCGTAATTGGAAAATGGTTGAGGGATTCGCGTCCGCTGACCTAAGCGAATGTAAAAAATAGGGCCAACCTATAGCTTGCCAATATACCGGGTGACATCCCATCATTCAGCCGTCCTTAATCAGTAATTTAAATAATTTACCATGGCTGATGAATAACATTCGCTATGGCCAACTTAATTACTCTCCCTTAAAACCACGGCAGGCTGCATTTTAATTATTCTGAATAAATAAAACAAAAGGGTTATAAAAATAATTATCGCGATCAGTCCGAAAGAAATTACCGGGAGAAGGTAAGAAAACGAGGTATGATAAGGATAATTCCTCAGCCATTCGTTACCGATCCAAACGGCCATAGGAGCGCCAACCAGGCTTGCCCATACCAGTCCAAGCAGGAATGGTCTGAATACGAGGGCAAATAAATTAATGGCGGTGGAACCCAGCAGTTTTCTCAAACTCATCTCTTTTGATCGCTGCTGCATGGTAAACAACGAGGTACCAAAAATTCCGAGGGAGGCCAGGAAAACGGTCAGCAGGGTAACCAGGGCAACGATTTTTTTTGTTCTTTGTTCTGCTGCATAATACCGGGCAAATCCATCGTCCAAAAAATAATAATTAAAAGGCAGGCGGGCGGCACTGGCCTTCCAGGCTTGTTCAATGGCCGCAATCACATTTTTTGCCTGTACCGGATTGAATCGTACCATTAAATACCCTGCATTTTGCGGATTGAACTCAAGAAGAAGAGGCTCTACGGCGGAGTGAAAGGAAGAAAAATGAAAATCGTGGATGACCCCCACTACGTTTTTCTTAATGCGAACACCTGGAATCATACTCGGTATTTCGATCCTTTGAGAAATCGCTTGATGACCAATAGCTTTAGCCCCGGCTTCATTGATAACGAATGAGTTCACGGAATCAGCGGAAATTCGCCCATCGAAAAATCTTCCTTCTTTCAGACTCAGTCCCATGGCACTCAAAAAGTCTTCATCCACAAACATCTGGTAAAAGGTCAACCTCCGGTCTTCGTCACCTGAATTTCCAGGAAGGGTCGCACCAAAGGTAAACAAGGGTTCCCCGGGTGGAGTAGAACACATGGAGGTGGAAACGACATTCTTGTCCGTCCCCAGTGTGGTTTTAATGGACCGACGTTCATCCAAGGAAAGGCTGGATGCGTTCACCACGATGATCTGATCCGAGGCAAAGCCCGGGTCTTTTTGAAGTAAATAGTCAATTTGCAGGAAAATCAGCATAGAGATCGTCAACAATACAAAAGAAACCAGCAGTTGTATAAACACCAGCGCATTCCGGATAATCAGTCCTGTTTTTGTACTTTGAAAGCTCCCTTTAAAGGCAACCAGGGCTTTTTGTCCGCCCATTTGAAAGGCCGGGAGGCTGCCGGACAAAATGGAGGTAACAACATAAATCAGTCCCGCCAGGATAACCATCTCGAAAGTGAAAAATGAAATCCTGGTTTCCATGAGGGTGTTAAATCCGGGGATCAGCAGCATGGCCAGGAGTCCACCTGAAAGCAGACCCCCGAAACAAAGCACCAGGGTTTCCATAAAATGACTGAGCCAAAGGGAACTTCTGGAAATTCCAAGGATCTTCTTTAAGCCTACTCCTTTTGACCGCATGGTAAATTCGGCCATGCTGATGTTTACATAATTGATGATCGCCGCAGCCAGGATGAGCAAGCCGACAATGCCATAAATGAGGATCATTTTCAGGGAGCCGTTTTTATCTATTTCATAGAGCATGTCCGAATGGAGGTGAATGCTTTCCAGACTTTGAAGGGTTGGTTTAAGCCGTTCAGACCTGCCCTTACCCCGGAATTCCTCAATGAAAGCTGGAAATTTTCCAATAAGGGTACTGGCCTGGTCGGAGCTGTGAAGTTTGAGATACGTATAAAAAGCTGCAAAACCTTTGTTTTCCAGGTTGAGCGAAGCCGGAATTTGTATAGAGACAATGGGATTATTTTTAATAATATCGAGGGTGGAAAAGGAAGAAACAAAGTCAAAATTTAAATGCGAGCGGCTGAAATTTTCCCGGAAAACGCCTTTAACGGTCAACTCAATCTGACCATTGAGGACTAAAGTCTTACCGATGGGGTCCTGCTGGCCAAAGTATTTCTTCGCCATGTCGGGAGTGAGTAGCAGAGCATAGGGGTCTTTCAAAATATCATCTTTGTCATAACCCTGCCGGAGTGGGAAGGAAAAGATTTCCAGGAAATTGGTATCGGCAAATGCAAATTTTTTTTCGATAAACCCCACGTCCGCATCGTTCCGCTTAAGGCTGACCACACTTTTAAAAATCCGGACAAAGGACTCCACCTCCTGGAAGCGTTCGATTAAGGCAGGGCCGGTCGTGGCCGAGGTGAAGGCAAATTGCTGAAGGTTATTGTCGGAGCTGACCCGGTGAACATAGCGGAAGATTCTCCGGAAATCCGGGTGCTGACGGTCAAAGGTCAATTCATGAATAACAAATAAGGCGGTAATCAGAAAAGTGGCCATGCCGATTGCAAGGCCGGACAGCTTCAATATGGCGAGAAACTGGTGTCTGCGGATCAGGCGGATGGACGATTTTAAAAGGAAGGCGATCATGGAAGTATGATTTTTACCGGTCAATCTAGCGTCATTGACATATATCTAAAAATGAATTAATTTTATCAAAACGATAGATTTTTTCAATGATTGAAATACGCCATTTCCAGCTTATAAAAATGATTTCGGAAGCGGGCAGCATGACCAAAGCATCTGAAAAATTGTTCCTGACGCAGCCCACGCTGAGTCACCAGCTTAAAGAAATTGAATCAAAGCTTGGCGCAAGCCTCTTTCTTCGTATAAATAAAAAGCTGATCCTGACCGAGGAAGGAAAGAAAATAATCGAAGCGGCACATGAAATTCTTCCGCGCATAGCACAAATTGAAAACGATATAAAAGGAATCAGAAGAAAAGTGAAGCACTTGCGACTGACTACGCAATGTTATACGTGTTACCATTGGCTTCCGGAGATCATGAAAAAATTTCAGACGGAATTTCCGACTACTGAAATTGATATCGTGACGGAAGCCATGAGCAATCCGGTAGACTATTTGTTAAAGGGAGAAATCGATCTGGCCATTACCAACAACCTCAAAAGGCAATCTGGCATTAAGTTTGAAAAATTATTTGAGGATGAACAGGTGGCCCTGGTGCCCTCCAGGCATCCTTTAGCTGCCAGGCCCTATTTGCGACCGTCTGATTTCAAAAACGAGAGCCTTATCATCTACAAAGAAGATATTAATAAAGATTATTTTGCCCAGAACGTATTAATTCCCAGGTCAATACCCATTGGACACGTCACCAAAATGCAACTCACTGAAGCAAGGGTGGAACTGGTGAAAGCAGGTATGGGTCTGACGGTGCTATCCAAGTGGCTGGTAAAACCCTTCGTCAGGGACACAAGTTTGATTAAGCTCATACCCATAGGTAAAAATGGATTTTACAGAACCTGGTATACGGGAACGCTTCAATCGAGACAAAATGAGCCAGGCTTAAAACAATTTATTTCCTTTTTAAGAGACCAGGAGTTAGGTAGTTAATTTATGGTATAGGCAATGCCTGGTTTGCATAGGACTTTTTATTTGGGAATAATTCACCCTTGCGGGATTCTTATATATCTTTGATTTAAAGGACTTTATTAAGCCAGGCAAATATTATAATAAAACATTCCATCCCTGCCGGCTTATACCTGATTTCGTGGATAGGTTCTTATGGCTGAAATGAACGGGAACCAAGCCCAAGGAAAGATGGTTGCTGCTACCTTTTAATTTGTGCTTATTCGCGCCAATGGTCCCTGATTTTAAGAAATGTTAACATATGAAATCCACATTTCAGTCCCTTTTTTATAGCGGACATCCCGCCGCCTCTGCCTATTTTTGAGCCCCGAATAAATAAAAATAAATCATAATCAACATGAGTACCGTAAAAGTAGCAATCAACGGATTTGGCCGCATCGGACGCCTGGTTTACCGCCAGATCTACGATATGAAAGGGATCGACGTCGTAGCGGTCAATGACCTCACCAGCCCCGCCGTCCTGGCACACCTCCTCAAATACGACACCGCCCAGGGCAGGTTCCACGCCGAGGTGAGCGCCGCCGAAAGCAGCATCGTGGTCAACGGGGATATCATCAAGGTCTATGCCCAGAAAGACCCCTCCCAGATCCCGTGGAAAGACCATGGCGTGGACGTCGTGCTGGAATGCACCGGCTTTTTTACAGACAAGGATAAAGCCTCGGCCCATATCACCGCCGGCGCGCGCAAAGTGGTGATCTCCGCCCCGGCCACCGGTGACCTCAAAACCATTGTTTACAACGTCAACCACCATCTCCTCGACGGTTCGGAGACCATCATCTCCTGCGCCTCCTGCACCACCAATTGCCTGGCCCCCATGGCCCAGGTCCTGGAAGAAAAATACGGCATCGTAAATGGCCTGATGACCACGATTCACGCCTATACCAATGACCAGAACACCCAGGATGCACCCCACCCCAAAGGCGACCTTCGCCGGGCCAGGGCAGCCGCTCAGAATATCGTACCCAACAGCACCGGCGCCGCAAAAGCCATCGGCCTGGTCCTGCCCAGCCTCAAAGGCAAACTGGATGGCACCGCCCAAAGGGTCCCCACCCTCACCGGCTCATTGACCGAATTGACCTGCATCCTGAAAACCAAAGTATCCGGCACCGAAGAAGTCAATAACGCCATGAAAGCCGCCGCCAATGAAAGTTATGGTTATACCAACGATCAGATCGTAAGTTCTGATGTGATCGGCATGACCTTCGGTTCCCTCTTCGATGCCACCCAGACCAAGGTGCAAAACGTTGGAGATACCCAGTTGGTGCGCACCGTAGCCTGGTATGACAATGAGATGAGTTATGTCAGCCAGCTGGTCAGGACACTGAAATATTTTGCGGAAATGATTTAGCGGGTGTTTGGTGGTTGGCCGATGGTGATTGGACGTAGAACCCACCACCCACCATCCACCACCCACCATCCACCATCCACCATCCACCACATGGCAACCTTCCAATCCCTCAACTTCTCCAATAAAAAAGCCCTTGTCCGGGTCGACTTCAATGTCCCCCTGGACAAATCCTTCAAGATCACCGATGATACCCGCATCCGTGCGGCCCTGCCTACGATCAATCATATCCTCGGGCATGGTGGTGCGGTGATCCTCTTTTCCCACCTCGGACGGCCGGAGGCCAAACTCAAACCGGATGGCAGCATAGATAAGGAAAAATTCACGCTGAGGCACCTCGTGCCGCATCTTTCGGAGCTTTTGGGCAGGCCGGTGCAGTTTTGCGATGAACTCCGGGGAAATAAACTCAAGTCCGTGGCCGGGGCTCTCCAGGCCGGCGAAGTCCTGCTTATGGAAAATACACGATTTGAAGCAGGTGAAGAAAAATGCGATCCCGGACTTTCTGAGGAATGGGCATCCCTGGCCGATCTCTATGTCAATGATGCCTTTGGGACCGCCCACCGGGCGCATGCCAGCAATGTCGGGGTCTCCAATTGTTTCGATACCTCAAGGAAATCCTTTGGCTTTCTGATGGCGGCTGAGCTGACCAATGCGCGAAAAGTGACCGATCATCCTCAACACCCCTTCACGGCCGTACTGGGAGGGGCCAAGGTATCCGATAAAATCCTGCTGATCGAACGCATCCTGGACATCGCCGACCAGATCATCATTGGGGGCGGCATGGCTTATACCTTTATCAAAGCCCTTGGTGGGGAAACCGGCAAGTCCCTGGTCGAAGCCGAGAAAATCGAATTGGCCAAAACCCTGCTCGACAAAGCCCAGGCCAAAAACAAACTTTTGTTGTTGCCCCAGGATTCGGTGATCGCCGATTCCTTTTCAGACAGTTCCAATACCCAGGTCTGCAACAGCCATGAGATCCCGGCGGACTGGATGGGACTCGATATCGGACCGGTGGCCAGGGAACAATTCAGGACCGTCCTCCTGCAGGCTAAAACCATACTCTGGAACGGCCCAATGGGCGTTTTTGAAATGCCTTCCTTTGCAAGGGGCACCGCTTTTGTGGCCCAGGCCGTGGCCGATGCCACCCGGGAGGGAGCCTATTCCCTGATCGGCGGAGGGGATTCCGTAGCCGCCATTAACCAGGCCGGTCTCGATGACGAGGTCAGTTATGTATCGACCGGCGGAGGAGCAATGCTCGAGTTGCTTGAAGGGAAACAACTTCCAGGAGTGGCAGCGATTGAAGGGTAGTGGTGCAGTAGCAGTGGTTGTCACCTAGCTTAGCCCTGCGGGAAGCCAGGTGGCAATCACTTAGCGTTGATTGGGCGCACGGAGGGTGGGAGTTCACGGAGTTTTAAGATTAATCGCTAGCCCAGGATGATCCGCTCTCCGGGGCTAAAGCCCGTATTTTATCCCTTGAGATCAAACCCCGGGGCTGAAGCCCGGGGTTGAACAGTGGTTGTCACCTAGCGTAGACCTGCGGGAAGCCAGGTGGCAATCGCTTAGCGCTGAAGCAGTGGTTGTCACCTCCCCCAGCCCTGCGGGAAGCCTGGTGGCAATCACTTAGCGTTGAAGCAGTGGTTGTCACCTCGCGCAGCCCTGTGGGAAGCCAGGTGGCAATCACTTAGCGCCGAAGCAGTGGTTGTCACCTAGCGCAGCCCAGCGGGAAGCCAGGTGGCAATCACTTAGCGCCGAAGCAGCAGTTGCCACCTCCCCCAACCCTGCGTGACGCCAGGTGGCAATCACTTAGCGCCGAAGCAGTGGTTGTCACCTCGCGCAGCCCAGCGGGAAGCCAGGTGGCAATCACTTTGGGTCGATGTGTAGCAGCCAGCTCGCCCAGCCCTGCGGGAAGCCAGGTGGAATCACTTAGCGCTGAATTAGCGCACGGAGGGTAGGAGGTCACTGAGTTTTAGGAGTAATTCGTAGCGCAGGCAGATCAACCAGGGCTAAAGCCCGAATTATCTCCCTTGAGCTCAAACCCCAGGCTGAAGCCTGGGGTTGAAGCAGTGGTAGTCACCTTGCCTAGCCCAGCGGGAAGCCAGGTGGCAATCACTTTGCGCTGACTAACCCCAGCCTTCAGGCTTGGGGTTTGAAGTCCAGATCAAATTGGGCTTTAGCCCCAGAACCATCAACTCCCCTGCCCTTGAATACCTCCCGCTACCTTAGCCTCAGCCTCGGGACGTGGACACTGACCACTATTTCTTAGTTTTATCTGATGAAAAACCTATTCTTCTCCTTATGGATCGCTCTTATTGGTTCCACCTCCCTTCCAGCCCAGGAAATCAGGGACTTTCCCGGCTACTTCCCCTTCACCTATTCGGAAAAAGATGGACGGGTCACCCTCTCCGTAAGCCAAGTAGGAGAGGAATTCCTGTACGTGCAGGGCTTATCCTCAGGCGTAGGGTCCAATGACCTCGGACTGGACCGGGGACAGATCGGGAGGGAACGAATCGTCAAATTCAAACGTGCCGCCAACAAACTCCTTTTGGTACAACCCAATTACAGCTACCGGGCCATTTCAAACAATGAGGCAGAGCGTAAGTCGGTGGAAGAAGCCTTTGCCCAATCCGTACTTTGGGGTTTCCCGATTGAACGGGAGGAAAACGGAATCCTCTACATAGACCTTACCCCTTTTCTGATGCAGGATGCGCATGATGTCTCCGGAAGATTGGAATCAGCCAGGCAGGGTACTTACCGGCTGGACCTGGGCAGAAGTGCTCTTAACCTGGACAGGACCCGCAACTTTCCAAAGAATACGGAATGGGATGTATTACTTACGTTCACCGGTAAAGCCACGGGTCAGTATATCCGCAGCGTGACCCCCTCACCCGAGGCGGTGAGCGTGCATCAGCATCATTCCTTTGTTGAATTGCCGGATGATGGATATCAACCCCGGACCTTTGATCCGCGGTCCGGTTTTTTTGAAACCTCCTTTTATAATTATGCGACGCCGATCTCGGAGCCCCTAAAAAAAATGCTCACGGTGCGGCACCGGCTTGAAAAAAAGGATCCCTTCGCGCCTTTCAGTGAACCCGTCAAACCCATCATTTATTATGTGGATGCCGGCTGTCCCGAGCCCATCAAATCCGCCCTTATCGAAGGGGCAAGTTGGTGGAACGAAGCCTTTGAGACCGCCGGTTTCATCAATGCCTTCCAGGTCAGGGAAATGCCCGCCGACGCCGATCCCATGGACGTCCGGTATAATGTGATCCAATGGGTCCACCGCAGCACCCGGGGTTGGTCTTATGGCAATACCGTGACCGATCCCCGCACCGGCGAAATCATCAAGGGCCATGTCAGCCTGGGCTCCCTGCGCGTCAGACAGGATTATCTGATCGCCCGCGGCCTGGCCTCCCCTTTTGGGCACGGAGATGAGAATACCGGGGAATTGACCGCGATGGCCCTGGCGCGATTGCGTCAGTTATCGGCCCATGAAGTAGGCCATACCCTGGGCTTATCCCACAATTATGCTTCCACTTTTAACGGCAGGGCGTCGGTAATGGACTATCCTCACCCGGTGGTGGATTTCAAGGATGGCAAGCCTGATTTTTCCAATGCCTATGATGTGGGGATCGGAGCATGGGATAAACGGGCCATCCTTTGGGGATATTCCGATTTCCCCCAGGGGACCGATGAGCTGAAAGCCCTGGATCAAATCATGAACGAGACCATCCGCTTGAATTTGAAATACCTGACCGACCAGGATTCAAGGCCGGCGGGAAGCGCTCATCCCTATTCCCATCTCTGGGACAACGGACAGAGCGCGGTGGATGAATTGCAGCGCATCCTCCAGGTCCGCAGGCAGGCCCTGCAACAATTTGGCCTGAATACCCTTCGTACAGGTGAACCCATGGCTACCCTTGAAAACGTTTTGGTCCCCTTGTACCTCAGCCACCGTTATCAGGTCGAAGCCGTCAGCAAATGGATTGGCGGAATGGAATACAACTACGCGGTGAAGGGAGACAGCCAGCTGATCACGAGGGTGGTACCCTCTTCCCAGCAGGCCCTGGCGCTCAATGCGGTGCTGAAAAGCATCAGTCCATCCGAACTGTCCCTGCCTGAAAATATCCTGAACCTCATCCCGCCCCAGCCGCCGGGTTATGACCGGGACCGGGAAAATTTTAAAACCTATACGGGCCTCCCTTTTGATCCTCTGGCGGCGGCGGAATCCATCTCCGGATTTGCCCTGGGTTTCCTGGTTCAACCGGAACGCCTAGCCCGCATCGTGGAACAAAATGCCCGCAATGCCAGTCACTGGAACCTCCTTTCCTACCTTCAGAATATCCACCGCGGGATCAGCAGTCACCCGGTCACCAATGGCCTGGAACAGGAAATCAAACTGAATAACGAAAGGATCTTTATCAATAAATTATTATCCGTGATGGCCGATAAAAACCTGGCTTCTTCCGTAATGAGTCCTTGTTTGCGTTTTATCAAACTCACGGAATCCCAGTTGTCCTCCAGCCAGTCCTCCCAGGCCGGTTATATCATGGAAATGATCAGGCGATACCGGGAAGATCCTTCCTCCTTCGAAGCCCCCGAACCTTCACGGATGCCGGATGGAGCGCCGATCGGATGTTTCCAGGAGTAGGTGATATTCATTTTCCGGATTCCAGAATGAATAGCCTTTTGCTATGCATTTTATTTAGGTTATTGAGGGATGAATAAAAACGATTTAAAATGATGCCCTTTCAGGGCGAAATACATACCCTCATCACCCAGCATCGGGCGAAATGCCCGATGCTGGGTGGTGGTGCCCCTTCAGGGCGAATTCAATTGCTCAAAAACAGAATCTTCGGCATCCTTCTCATCTGTCATGCCATTTGAAGGGTAGGGTCCTCCCTGATCTGGAATATCATGCACCGGCACTTAAATACGGCCTGCAAGGCCATCATTATTTCGTTATTCAAATCTATCCCTCAACTCCTCATCCGGAACCAAACACTCCTTATTCCCAAACCACCTATAACGGTTCCGTGCAATAATCCTGTACACCCAATCCCGGAAAATCCTTGGAAAAACAAAACCGGCCCTTCCCAGCCATCCATAAAAGCCACCTAGTATAATCAGCGTTTTCAGTGCGGCCGTTGAATAAGTATAGATCCGCCCTCCCAGTTTTAGCAAAACCGTATCATATCCCCCAGGTATATTCAGATTACCTAAAACGACCTTCCCTGCTTCCGATTGCAGCGTTGCAAACCGGAAAATCTTATTACGGTCCTTCTTGATCACCCATTGAAAAAAGGAATGACAAAGGATACAGGTCCCGTCAAAAACCAGGATGGGCGGGTCTTCTTGCTGTGGATGTGCTGATTTGGTCACAGCAACAAAGTTATGGGTCTAGAGGTTGAGGGTGGACAACTTGCCAACTTGCCAACTTGCTAACTTACTAACTTACTAACTTGCCAACTGTTTACTTCCCTTTCCACCCGGGCCCCCTCACCGCCCTCCCCGGTTTAGCCCCCGTATGCTCCCCATCTTTAATAACTTGAATGCCATTTACGATCACCTGATGGACACCGGTAGCATATTGATGCGGTTTTTCATAAGTGGCGTGATCCTGAATCGTCTCCGGATCAAAAACCACCAGGTCTGCAAAATATCCAGGTTTGAGAATACCTCTTTTATTGACTTTGAGGTTTTCACAAGGCAGGGAAGTGAGTTTGCGAATGGCTTCTTCCAGCGGGATCAGTTTTTCATCACGCACGTATTTTCCAAGGAGGCGGGCGAAGGACCCGTAGGTGCGCGGATGTACATTATTCTCCAGGAACATTCCCTCAGCCGCAATGCTGCCGGCATCACTGCAAAAACTCACATAAGGCCGTCGGATGTTTCTGCGTACGTTCTCTTCCGACATCATGAAATAGACCACCCCTACCCTGCTGCCGTCTTCCACCACCAGATCGGCAATGGCTTCAGCCGGTGAACTGCCCCTGTCTTTTGAAATTTCCGCAATGGTCTTCCCGACATACTTCCTGAGGTCTTTGTTCATAAAGTCCACGGTGATCATATTTTCAGGACCGCACATTTTATAAAAATTCTCCCAGGAGCCAAGGGTATCCGTTTCCATTTCGTGGAGGATCCTTTTTCTCAAAGCGGGATCTTTCAGTCGGCCGGCCCAGGCCTTGTACCCACCTTCCTGGCACCAGGTGGGCATGGATGCGTCAAGCCCTGTAGCGCCTGCCGTATAATTATACATGTCGGCCGTGATTTTCAGACCGGCTTGGTTCGCGCTGTCTATTTTTTGTTCCAGGAGATCCTGTTTGTCCCAGTTGTTTCTCCCGCTCAGCTTCAAATGATAAATTTCAGCCCGGATGCCGGCTTCCCGGCTGATGGTAAACAATTCATGCAGCGCGGACCAGATATGATTGCCTTCGCTGCGCATGTGCGAGATGTACATACCCCCGAACCCGGCCGCAGTCCGGGCCAGTTCGATGAGTTCCTGAGTATTGGCATAGGTACCCGGCGCGTAGATCAGGGCTGAAGCCACACCCATGGCCCCTTCTTCCATGGCCTGGGCTACCAGTTGTTTCATCCTGTTCATTTCGTCTGGAGTAGCCTGGCGATTGGCATAGCCGAGTTCATGGATCCTTGGCGTAGCCGCCCCGATGAAAGAGGCGAAGTTGCAGGACACCCCTCTTTGCTCTAGAAAGTCCAGGTAACCACCCAGGGTGGTCCAGCCGATCTCATAAGGGTGATCCCCCATGGAAGCGAGCATATCCTGCCGCATGGCTTCATTGATGGGCCCCATGCTCGTCCCTTCCCCAAAAACCTCCAGGGTCACTCCCTGCTTCAAATCACTGAGCGATTTGCCGTCATGGATCAGGGTTTCGGGCGCCCAGCTCAGCATATTTACAAAACCCGGCGCAAGCGCCATTCCGCCTGCATCAATAATCTTCTTCGCGCGGATCATGCCCACCTCGCCCATTCCTACGATGGTATCCGCATTCCAGGCCAGGGATCCGGCTACTGGTGGTGAACCCGTTCCATCGTAAATCAGGGCGTGGGTGATCAGGCCGTCCACTTCCATTTGTTTTGGTGCACAGGAAGTGAAGGCCAGCAGGGACAATAAGAATATTTTGGCAGGCATAGTTAAAGATAAGAAGTGGATGGTCAGTGGTCAATAGTCAGTAGTCAGTAGTCAATAATCAGTAGTCAGTAGTCAGTGGTCGGTGGTTAGTGAGCGGAACGGAGGGTTTCAATTAATTTTATCAAATCCTCCTTGGTATTATACACATTGGGGGAAACCCGGATGGCATCATCCCGGTAGGACACAAAAATTTTTTGATCCAATAGTTTTTGTTTTACAGCCGGGCTGAAACCTCCGGCAGTCCTGAGCCCAAACAGGTGACTGGCGCGCCAGTCCTTCTTTTCAATCCAGAGGTCCTTTTGATCCAGTAATGGTAGGACCTGGTCCACCAGGCCCCTGCAATAGGCTTGCATTTCAGCCACACCCCATTCCAGGATCTGGGACAGGGATGCACACAACATCGGCACCTGCACAAACTGTGATTGTTCGCCCATACCATAACGGGCTGCTCCGGGTCGGTAAGATTCTTCATAGTCCAGTATCCTTTCAAATTCCTGGCTGTATTGTTTATTGATCCAATTTTCTTCCAGGGGCTCCCCCTGGTCAAAAGCCGGGCCATAATAGGCACAACCAATGGCATAAGGGCCCAGCAACCATTTATATCCTGTGGCAATCACGGCATCGGCCTGCACCAGATTTTGGTCAAAATCGAAAATACCCAGGCTCTGGGTCGCATCGACTATAAAAAAACCACCCTGGGCTTTTATTTTTTTGCTGATTTGGGCCACATCAAACCAGGTGCCATCGGTCCAATGAACGTTCTCCATGGCGACCACCCGTGTTCGGGGCTTGATGTTTTCCATTACTTTCTGATTCCAGGCTTGTCCGCGGTCAACCAGAGAATCCGGGGCCTTGACTACGTCCAGGACGAGTTCTTTTTTCCGGGCCAGGTCAACCCACTCATAATAATTGCTGGGGAATTGTTTCTCGAGGATCAAAATATGGTCGCCTTTTTCAAAAGAAATATTGCGGGCGGCGTTGGCAATTCCATAGGATACGGAAGGAATGACCGCTATCCGCTCCGGCTGATCGGTATGAACCAGGCGTGCAAATAACAGTTTCAGGGCTTCCACTTCCTTAAAAAAATCAGCAGGGGTAATCGTCCAGGGTTTGTTTTTCCTTTGAACGGCCTGAATGCCCACTTCCTCCACCTGCCTCAACTGGGGCGACATATAGGCCCCATTGAGATACGTCACATCCTGTGCAATAAAAAACTTTTCTTTCTGGCAGTTCAACATAGCATGAATTTAAGAGAGCCAAAAATAGAAACAGAACACCAGATATTTTTTTACCTTGAAAGAATAAGTCACGAATCATGAAATTAAAACCCTTAAATCTTTTCTCCCTTGCTTTTATCCTGCTGGTTGTCGGCTTTACTTTGCACCAACAAGCCGGCGGAATTCATAGAGACTTGGTTCTGAGCGCGCAAAAACTGATCGGACTTGAATTCAGCGCAGCAGAAATCGACAGCCTGTTGCCGGATCTCGGGGAAAACCTGGAATCTTTTGAATCCTTGCGGAAGACTGCGCTGGAAAACCGGGTGCTCCCCGCACTTCGTTTCATGCCTTATCCTGCCCGGTATAAACCGGTTGCCAATACCACCAAAGCCGTGTTCACGCCCTTACCGGCTAACCCGGCCGCGAGGGAGGATTATGCATTCATGACCCTGCATCAACTGGCATCCCTGGTCAAATCCCGAAAGGTGAGCTCGGAAACCCTTACCCGTTATTTTATCCAAAGGCTCAGGACTTACAATCCTGCCTTAAAATGCGTGATCCATTTTACTGAAGAATATGCACTCGCGCAAGCGAAAAAAATGGACGCTGAGTTAAGGGCTGGAAAATACCGGGGACTGCTCCATGGCATTCCTTATGGGGCAAAAGACCTCCTGGCTAAAAAAGGATATCCTACCACCTGGGGATCCGTCCCCTTTAAAGACCAGGTTTTTGACTATGATGCGGCAGTGATCACCAAACTCGAAGAGGCCGGAAGCATCCTGATCGCCAAAATGAGCGTGGGTGAACTCGCCTGGGGAGATGTGTGGTTCGGGGGAATGACCCGGAATCCCTGGGATACCACAGGGGGAAGCAGCGGCTCATCGGCGGGTTCTGCTTCTGCCGTCGGTGCCGGTTGCCTGCCGTTTGCCATTGGGACCGAGACCCTGGGTTCTATCGTATCGCCTTCCACCGTATGCGGCACTACGGGCCTGAGGCCAAGCTTTGGCGCCGTACCCGGAGAAGGTTGTATGATCCTGTGTCCTTCCATGGATAAGATAGGCCCCATCACGCGGAGCGTAGAAGACGCCGCTATTGTCTACCAGCATATCAAAGGCACCTTCCTTTCCGGGCCATCAGCGAGTCCTGTCCCCTTCCCTTACGCATACAATAAAGACATCCGCAAACTGCGAATCGGATATTTAAAGCAGGATTTTGAAAAGCCTTATCCCTTCCATGTCCAGGACAGCCTCAGCCTGACCGTTTTTACCAATGCGGGCATTGAACTGATACCCCTGGAATTACCCAATGCCCCGGACCTGGGCATCATCCTTACCGCGGAGGCCGGTGCGACCTTCGATGAACTTACCCGCAGCGGCAGGGACGATCTCATGGTAAAACAGATCCGGAACGCCTGGCCGAATGTATTCCGGACCTCCCGTTTTATTCCGGCGGTCGAATACATCCAGGCCAACCGGTTCCGGACCCTCCTGATTGAAGACATGGACCTATTTTTTAACCAAGTGGATGTTTATATCGCGCCTTCATGGGCCGGTCGCAACCTTTCCGTGACCAATTATACCGGGCATCCCTGCGTGGTCGTCCCCAATGGGTTCCGGAACGGAAGGCCTACCAGTATCAGCTTTACCGGTAAGTTATTTCACGAATCGGAAGTATTGGCTGTTGCTAAATATTACCAGGATAAAACGGAATGGCATCAAAAGCATCCTACCGGGTTCTGAATCAGGAACATATTCCATATTTAACATACCTTAAAATCAAATAAAAAAAGAAGCATTATACCCCGGCCTGTTTCAATCTTTTTATCTTCGCCTTCCCAGTTGTTGCTCCATTCGCTTCAAACCGGTTGAATAATGAGCCAAACCAAAAACTGCACCATATCCATCCTTTTGGGTGTGTTATTTCTGGCGAAATTCCCTTTATCCGGAAGGGAGCTCCCTGTGGATTTATTTAAAATCGATAAGGTTCAGGAAACCCGTTGGAACGCCTTGAGGCAGAATACCAGGGTCAGGGTACTTGAGTATAACCAGGATAGTTATCAACAACTCAAATCGTCGGCGCCTGCTTCTTTTAAACTTAATTTGCCCACCCCGGATGGATACCTGCCTTTATCCCTCAGTCCAACACATCTGTTTTCGGATGGTTTTATACTCAGTACCGATCAGGATAAAAGCCTTCCTTTCACTCCCGGGCTCCATTATAACGGGCATATTGAAGGGCAGCCGGGTTCATTGGTCGCGATCAGCTTTTTTGAAGATGAAGTGGTTGCCGTCATAAATTCAACGGGTGGCAATCAGTACACGGTGGGTAAATCGAAAGCTTTCCGCCGGGGGAGTTTTGTAGTGTACGACGCCAGTAAAACAACGGCTCCGTCGATATCCTGCCATTCTGAAGCTTTGCCCAATTACCAGGCAAAACTCAAGGAACTGCATAAGCCCGGCCTCGAACAAAGAAATGCAGCCGGTTGTGTCAACATTTACCTGGAAGCTGGAAAAAGCGTTTATGATGCCCATGGAGGAATCCAGGGCGCGACCAATTTTTTGACCGGTTTATTCAATGTGGTTTCCACCCTCTACACAAGAGAAAACATGATGGTGATCCTTTCACAGGTTTTTATCTGGACCACCAGCGAACCCTTCAGCAGCAGCAGCTCTCTTTCAGCTTTGTACTCCTTCGGAAGCTACCGGCGGGATAACTTTAATGGAGACATCGCGCAATTTGTCCGGATCAAACCCAGCGGCGGACTTGCCGGGATTGCCTGGCTGGATGTTTTGTGCGACAGTTACAATCAGATCTCCCAGTCCGGCAGATTTAGTTATGCGGAGATGGAATCCACCTACAATAACCTCCCTACCTATTCCTGGACCTCCCTGGTGGTCACCCATGAACTTGGGCACAACCTGGGTTCTCCCCATACGCACAGTTGCAGCTGGCAGGGAGGGGCTCTGGACAATTGCAGTACGCCGGAGGGCACATGTGCTGCCGGACCTGCGCCGGTCAACGGAGGCACGATCATGTCATATTGCCACCTGACCACTTCAGGTACCAACCTCAATAATGGTTTCGGTACGCAGCCGGGCAACCTGATCCGGAGCAGGGTGGATGCCGCCACCTGCCTTGGCCCTTGCGAACCCATCGTGGTTTGTGCCACCCCTCAAAACCTCAATATTTCCAACCTTACTTCTTCCAGCGTGAATTTAAGCTGGACCGGATCCGAAAGTGCAAGCTCCTACACCGTTCAATACCGTGCAAATTCCTCCACCATCTGGATTACGGCGACCAATGCAACCAGCTCGACTGCCTTCAACCTTTCAGGACTTCAGCAAGGAACCAGCTATACCTGGCAGGTTCGGGCCAATTGTTCAGGCGGTAACTCCGATTTTGCCGCCGGCAATTTTAATACCCTGACCTTAACCTGCATGGACATCGCCCCTTCCAACCTGACCAGCAGCAACAATACCAGTACAAGCACGACCGTGAGGTGGCAAGCCGTTGCCGGTGCTTCGTCTTATGAAGTTCAATATAAAAGATCTACCGCTTCAATTTGGAGCACGTCAATCACCGCTACCTCCTCCCTTTTCAGGACCTTGATCAACCTGACCAACGGAGTGGGTTATGACTGGAGGGTCAGAGCCAATTGTTCAAATGGCCAGGGTCCTTACAGCCAGGGTAGTTTTATCGCTGAGGCCGTGAGTTGTTTGCCGCCGGCCGGCCTCGAGGCTTCCGCGATCACGAAGAGCGGGGCATCCCTTTCCTGGTCTGCAGCCAACCGCGCTTTTAATTATACCATTGAATATAAAAAGACGACCTCCCCCACCTGGTTGTTGGCCGGAACCACTTCTTCCCTGAGCCTCAACCTCACCGGTCTTTCAGAGTCCACTTCCTATCATTGGAGAGTAAAGACCAATTGCACTTCGGGGATCAGCGGATTTACGGAGTCCACCTTCACCACCGCGGGCGGACCGCAAGCCACTTGTAATCCACCCACAGGCTTAGCCAGCACCTCCATTACATCAAGCGGGGCAACCCTCAGTTGGAATGCCGTTGCCGGCGCAACCGGCTATAGCCTGGAGTACAAGGCAAAAACCTCCGCTTCCTGGATCACCATGCCGGTCAATATTACTTCGGCAAGTTATGACATCAGTGGATTGAGCGCTTCCACCGCTTATGACTGGCGGGTGAAAACAAATTGTTCCGGAGCAAGCAGTGCCTTTACGCAGGCTGCATTCACAACGATAGCGGCACCGGCCTGTAATGCACCTTCCGGGCTGACCAATTCCAACATCACTCAGAACGGTGCCACTTTCCATTGGAATGCCGTGCCCGGTGCAGTAAATTATACCCTGGAATTTAAACAAGCGGCAGCATCAAACTGGAGTGTAATACAAGGCGCCATATCTACGAATTCGATTACTTTTAATGGCCTTAGCCCATCGACCACCTACGATTGGAGGGTAAAAACCAATTGTTCGGGCGGCCTGCAGAGCGGGTACAGCCAATTTTCTGTAACTACCCAGGCTCCGCTGGTATGTGGTACCCCATCAGGGTTATCCACTTCAGTCGTTACAGCCAATGGAGCGACTTTGTCCTGGTCTCCGGTCTCGGGTGCAAGTCATTACTCCCTCGAGTATAAGGCCTCCGCCTCCCCCAGTTGGATAAGTCTTTCCGCAGCCTTGAACGCCACCACCTATAACCTGACTGGCTTAAATGCTTCGTCCAACTATGATTGGAGAGTAAGGGCCAATTGCAGTTTTGGTTCCGGCGGCTATGCCCAATCGACTCTGAGTACCCTGGCCCTTCCTGTATGCAATACGCCCTCCGGCCTGAATACTACAAACATCAGCTCCAACTCCGCCACCCTGAATTGGGCTTCGGTAAGCGGTGCATCCGGGTACCAAGTGGAATATAAAACCTCTTCCGACCTCAACTGGACTGCGGGGGCCAGCCTGACTGGAACATCCACGTCCATTTCCGGTTTGTCGCCTTCCACAGCCTACCTGTGGAGAGTAAAAACCAATTGCAGTTCGGGTAACAGTGAGTTCATCCAATCTAGTTTTACCACGGCTTCCTCCGCGACCCCGGATTGCCCGGCCCTCGAGGACAATGCCAGCAATGACAATCGCACCACCGCTCCGTCGATCACCTTAAATGCCATGATCTATGGAAAAATTTTCCCCGCCCGGGAAAATGACTATTACAAGTTTACGGTTCCCGCGACAGGCGCCTATACGGCTATTCTCAGCCAATTGCCTGCAGATTACGATCTGAGGATCCTCAACAGTTCTGGGACCACCGTAGGCCTCTCCCAAACCGGCGGTCTTGCGAATGAAACCATCAATACCAACCTGATTACCGGGACTTATTATGTACGGGTTTACGGATGGAACACCGCCAGCAGCGATGCGGCCTGCTATGCCCTCCTCGTCAAGCCCTCTGCGGGTTCCCTGACTTCAGGGATTGTTTCCACCACCGGGCTGTCCACCACCCTGTTTCCCAATCCCGTTTCCCAGATCTTGAATGTTGAAATTTTTGGTCTCCAATCAACAGCTGAGATCAGCCTGAGAGATGTCAACGGTCGCAGCTTACAATCCTTGGTAACCAAAGAAGTCCACAATCAAATAAATGTTTCCGGCCTGGCTCCGGGTTTCTATTTTCTCCAGGTCCAAGACGAAGAAAAGAGAAGAAACACGGTAAAATTCCTGAAGGCCCAATATTGATACTGCGGCTACAGGGCCTCCAAATCCCGGACAGGACGCTCAGTCAAACAATTCCGTGATCACCCTCCCGGTTGCCGCGTCGGGCAAGGGGATTTTTAACAGGAAGCTGAGGGTGGAGGCAATATCCGTGATTTCATATTTTGCATAAGACTTGCCCGCAGGGATCTTCCAGCCATACCAAAGAACCGGCACATGGGTATCATAGGTAAATGGGCTGCCATGGGTGGTGCCGGTCATGGAACTGCTTTCGAACCAGCCTGGCCGGATGATCACATAAAAATCCCCGCACAGGGGGGGATAAAACCCTTTTTGGATCATCGGGAATACCGGATTACCACCCGTTAAGAACGGAATATCATCCCGGTCCACCACATCAATCACTCCGTCCCAGGCCCTTACGTATTTTTTGAGATCGGCCGCAATGGCCTTCCGGTCCAGTTTACGAGAGACGATCCGGTCTTCATTGAGGTAAATCTGGCCATTGCTGTACCCATCGATGAGGAAAGGATCGTATTTTTTTTCCAGGAATTTTTTGAGGGAATCGATCATCCTCCAGCCCCGGAAATAATCCACCGGTAAATTTTTATGCTTGAGGTATTGAGGATTCTGGGCCACGGCGTGATCTGCGCTCAAAAAAACCACATATTTATCGTGGCCTACTTTCTCATCCAGAAACCGAAGCAGCTTTTCCATCTCCAGGTCCAGGCGGAGATACATGTCTTCGATCTCTACCGAATGAAGGCCAAAGAGATGCCCCGCATAGTCCGTACTGGAATAACTCATCGCGAGAAAATCCGTGACCTCGTCCTGGCCAAGCTGTTCCGCTTCAAGAGCCGCTTTTGAAAATTCCGTGACGAGGGAATTCCCGGCTGGAGTATACAATAAAGTATAATACGAAGTGGGGTCCTTAAAAGGGATATTCCTGGGGAATACCGCATTGGCTTCCCCGTTCAGCTTTCCTTCATAGGGATTGTCATCCCGCTCACTGTCGACATAAGTCCCGATGGGTTTCAGCGTATTCCAGCCCTGGCTGAAAAGTTGTTTGCCCAGGTTCCGGTCATTAAAAGCATTCACCCAGGCAGGCAATGCGTTCATATAATAGGTGCTGGTCATGAATTTTCCGGTATTGCCGTCGTACCAATAAGCAGCATCGGCGAGATGGCCTGCCGGCATGATGGCGCCACGGTCCTTGACGGAAACCCCGATGACTTTTGCCCGGTTGTAGGTATAAAGTTTTAATACATCGGTGATCGTATTGGCCAATAGGTTTTTGGGAGACATTTTGCCCGCGGCTTCGCTTCCTCCGACCGCGCTTACGCTGTCGTCCTGGGCACAATACATCCCGCGCCTGCTGTTCCGGAGATGCCATTCATTGCCGATCAGCCCATGGAAGGCAGGGGTGGTCCCGGTATAAATCGAGGCATGTCCCGGGCCGGTGACCGTAGGCACATAATTATAATGTGCATTTTCGCAGGAAAACCCTTCATTTAGTATCCTTTTGAATCCGCCTTCCCCATATTGATCCCAGTAACGGTAGAGGTAATCGTGCCGCATCTGGTCCACGACGATCCCGACGACCAGTTTTGGGCGGTCCAGGGATTGGGCGGCGGCCATAAAGCCGGCAAAGGTCATTAGGGAAACAAACAATAATTTCAGTTTCATTGGAATAAATACATTTTTCCAAAAATAGATAAAAAAGACAGATGAACCGGATGAAGAAGTGCCTGCAGGTCATCCTGCTGCGATACGCAGCATGGTATCTTCCACTTCGTAGACCAATTCGGTATACCGGGGCAGTCGCCTGGTTTCGTGGTCTCGTTGGAGCGGAAGGTCTACATGGATCTTTTCCACAATGCTGGACGGCGCGTATTTCATAAAGTATATGTCGTCACCGAGGTACACCGCCTCGCGGATATCGTGGGTGACAAAAATGATGGTGGAATGGAACTTGTTCCAAAGGGTCAGCAAAAGGTCCTGCATTTGAATGCGGGTTTTGATGTCCAGGGCGCCAAAAGGTTCGTCCATCAGCAAGATGTCGGGGTTGGCCAGGAGGCTCCGGGCGATGGCCACCCGCTGCAATTGTCCGCCGGAAAGAACCGGGTACTGGGCAAATTTGTCGGCGTGTCCGGCCAGGCCCACCAGTTCAATCATCTCCAGCGCTTTCAGGTTGCGTTCCTTCTCCTCCATACCCTGGAAATCCAGGCCCATGGCCACATTCTCCTTTACCGTCATCCAGGGAAAGGAAGAATAAGCCTGGAAAACCATCCCGACATGATCGGAATCCTGCCTTAATTTTCCCCTGAGGTAAACCTCCCCTTCCGTGGGACTTTGAAGCCCGGCAATATATCGTAGCAGCGTGGATTTGCCGCATCCCGACATGCCCAGAATGATCACAAACTGGCCCTGGGCCGGCTTATCTTCAACCAGAAGGTTCAGATCCTTGATGATATAGGTCTTGCCGCCGTCATAAGACTGGCTGATGTTCCTGAGTTCGATCAGGTCGGGCAAGGAAGGAGTTTTGGGCTCAATCATAAATCAATGGACTGCTTTATTAATCTTAATGAAACCCCAAAGGATAAACAGGGTGCCTGCGGCGGCCAGGACCCAGGCCACATAAGATAAGATGCCCAGTGACGGAGAAAATCCGCCCAGGATCCCTGCGATGATCGCCACGATCCAGGCGAATACGCCAATCTTCCCGTCTTGCAGCCCATCCACCTTGTTTTTATAATATTTGAATGGATTGATGATCCGGTCTATGGCTTTGAACAACTGGTCCTGAAACAAGCCGATCAGGATAATCACGATGAGGACGGCGAAGACACGGTCCGTCTGGCCCAACCGGGCTTTGGTATAAATCAAGGCTCCGATGCCCGATTCCCGGTTGAGCAGTTCGGCAATAATGATATAGGTCCATGAAATGGCGGTAAGCACCCGGATATCGTCAATCAGGCTGCTGAGCGCTGCCGGGAAAAATACTTTTTTAATCTGCTGCCAGGGGCTGGCCCCCATGGTAAATGAAGTCTGGACCATGGTTTCATCCACTTCACTGGTGCGCTGCATCACTACCGGAATGAGATAAACCAGGATGCCCACGGCCAGGAAGGCGATCTTCATCGGATCCCCCAGCCCAAACCAGATGATGAAAAGCCCGGTCAACGCGGAGAGCGGCAGAAAACGCAAGGCATCGACCTGCTTCGAAAACAGGTCCCTGAAAAGCGGAAATAGGGACAAAACCATGCCAATGGGAATAGCCAGCAAAATCGCCCAAAAATACCCCTGGAGGTTGAGCCAGAAGGAATGAAGGGTATTGGATACCAATTTGTCCTGGGCAATCAGGGGTTTGAAAGACAAAAGGGTTTTGTCCGGCCTGGGAAGAAGGGGATAAACCTTTTCATAACGGGTGCCTGCGGCTTGCTCAGCACCCGGCTCGTTCCAGAGTTTTACCTTCTGATCCCCGCCCAGGGTATCGAAGAGGGTTACTTCATCCTGCCCCTCCAGGACGGGTTTTTGTTTGGAAAATATTTCAGCCAAAACCCACCATAGGGCGATGGTAATGATAAAACCCACTGCTGAGATCAGCAGTCCGGAGGTCCCTGCATTCGTACCCCGGAGCTTAAACCAGTTGTCCATGGATTCTTATTCGCCGATTAATTGAAAATCAGTGCGGCGGTTTTTGGCCTTGCCCTCTTCCGTATCGTTTGAAGCGACCGGCTTATCGGGCCCGTTACCGACTACTACAAAACGGTTACGGTTCATTCCGTGTGCGGCTACCAGGTAATCCACCACGGCCTGTGCCCTTCTCCTGGAGAGGGCTTGATTTAAAGCGACAGAGCCTACATTGTCGGTATTGCCTTCCACGCGGATCCTGCTGTTGGCAAAGGCTTTGGCAATTTCAACCATTTCCTTGTCCACAATAAACTTGGCGTTTTCATCCAGGGCCGATTCCCCGCTCCGGAAGGTGATGGACACCATTTTGGTCGCAATGGCTTCCTTTTCTTTTCCGGCCTCTTCCGTAACCTTGGTAAAAGCCTTCTGACCTTCGGCGGCATGATCCGGACCGGTCAGGCTGGTATTTCGGATGGATAAGGGATCACTGATCAGCCTCCAGTTCGGAATCCGGCCTTCGGCATAACCCAGGGCTTTGTAGGAATTGGTCATCCGGGTATACAATTGTTCCCCTGTAACCCCTTTATAATCCGGGTTCAGTCCAAAAAAATTCTGGTTGTCCCCGTGCGTGGCCAGGCGGACGTTATTGATGGCTGCATAGGCGTCGTCTTCCGTAAATCCGCTGAAGTTTTCAGCCAGGATCTTGGCCGCCTTCCTTTTATTATCATCGTTCGCATTGATTTCGGCGGCCCCTTTCATCCAACCTTCGTAGAGTTTTTGCATTTTATCCCTGTTTTGTTCCACCCAGGACCTTTTGGCGATAAAGGCATCTGCAATGATATTGGAAGCGGACTTGGTGCTTTGCAGGATCCTGGATCCGGCTACGGCCTGCAGGCAGGCCTGGTCGTCGGGGCTCCAGACCACGGCCGCATCCACCTGTTGGCTTTTAAAGACCTGGGCCGCGTCAATGGCGGAGGCCTGTTTGACAATCTGGACATCCGTTGCTTTTAAATTGGCCGCCTCAAGCATCCAGATCAGGAAGGAGTGGGAAGGGGTCATCTCCGCTACCGCTATCTTTTTCCCCCTCAGATCATTCACCGAGTTGATTCCGCGGCGGGCAACCAGGGCGTCCCCGCCCCTGGACCAGTCCGCCTGGAAAACCACCACCGGATCAAAATCAGAAAGCCCGGCGATTTCTGTGGGCAGGGCATCCACGGTGCACCACAGGAGGTTGACTTCGTCGTTTTTCCATGCCTCCCGGGATACGGGCACATCATCGAGGATCTTAAATTCAACCGGAAAGCCATAATCCTGTACAAACCTGGACCGGGAATTGGCCTTGAATCCTTCATTAAAATATTGCCCCCCGGCATATCCCCCCCACGTCACCACGCCGACTTTGACGGCGTCTTTAAAGGCTCCGGATGGAGCGGAACTTGTCCCTCCGGTAGTCGTGGACTGGCCGGATTCTGCTTGTTCTGCCTGATCTTTCAGTTTGGCTCCGACCCCGGTTTTATTAAGCAGGTAATAACCGGCAAAAGCGATCAATCCAAGGATGAGGAGGGTAATTAAAAATCGTGAAAATCCAGTAAGACGGGTTGCCATGATTTAATGAGGATTTGTTTAGAATTCGAAATTACAACAAATCGAAGACCCAATAAATTCCGGCTCAATCCTCAAAAAAAGTGTCGTACTGGTTTTTATGGGCTCCAACTTTTTCGGGCCGGGTCAGGGGGGCTTCCAGGTCCAGCACATCCGCTTCATTATTGGCCCGGGAAAGGATACTGGCTTTTTCACTGCCCAGCAGTTTGGATACGCCTTCCGATTCCCATTTTTCAAGCATTTTCAGTCCTTCTTCCTCAAAAACCCCGTTTTGAAGGTCAATGCTTTTCATGAAATTGTCCGAGAGCTCCATAAACCTTTCCATTTCTCCCACTTTTTGGCTGACGTCGTCCGCCACCGCCTCCAGGGCCTGGTCAAACATGGCCCTCTTGTCTTTATCCCCCTTGATGATGCTCATGGCCGACCGCATGGCCGAATTGGAAGCATGGATGGCCTTCCTCTCCTGCTCCTTCACCTCTACCTGGTCTGCAATGTCCTCCTGCATGATCTGGGAGTTTTCAAACATCTTGGTGAGCACGCGGTACATGATCTCCATTTTTTTATAGAGATCCTCGTATTTCATATTGGATTCCCTCAGCCTCCCTGCTTTGCGGGATTTGAGAATCACGACGTTTTGCTGATTGCTTTGTTTGGCCTTGGAGGCGATCTCCAGGTTGCTTTGTATTTCTCTCTGGTTGATCAGCATCAGTTCCTTCAGCTTATGCATCTGGCCGCGCAGGCGGTTGATTTGCTGATTCATTTTAGTCAGGTTGGCTTTGAGGTCCTCGACGTAGTTTTTAAGAATCCCGATCGGATCGATTTTCACAAAAAGGCCCGTGATCCAGCGCATGGTGCTTTTGTACATGTACCAGACCAGGTTGCGCATCTTGGGGTCCAGGACCATGTATATGATGGCGCCCAATACCAGCAGGGTGACCACCAGGCCGAGGGTGGACTGGACCAGGCTGACTAGCAACGGCAGTGCGGAGGCGAGCAGGATCCCCCCGCCGATCACAATCCCGCCCAACACAATGGCTCCGGTCACTCCTTCAGGCCTCTTCCAGAATGATTTGGGCTTAAATTCGGTACTATCCATAGGAAAATATAAAAATAGGGTTATTTTAAGTATTGATCCATTTTTTGAATGTCTTCTGAAATCTGGCCAAACAGGGATTTATAAGCCGTTTCAAACTCGACCTTGGTTTGTTCCAGTTTGCCGGACATGACCCGGGCCTCGTTTTTCTTTTCTTCCAGTTTTTTGGTTAGTTTCTCCACTTCGGCTTGCAGTTTGGTGATGGCATCCTGCTTGCTTCGGATTTCCGCAGAAATTTGTTCCAGTTCATTTTTCCTTTCCTCCACCACACGGGTACGCTGGTTTTGTTCCGCAATGGCAAACTTCTTGGACTCGCCTTCGAGGATGGCCAGGTAACCTTTTGCACTGCTGATCAACTGGGAAGGAGACACCCCCATGGCCTGCGCCGCCGCGTAGGCGCTCTTGTACCGGATAGGTTCGTCCATGCTCAGCTTGGACAGATTGACCAGGGCCTGTCTGAATTCCAGGTAATCAAAGCCTTGCTGGTTGCTTTTTTCAATGGCTTCGGCCAGCACGTGCAGAAACCTGTTTTCGGAACCGGATTCCGGGGGTGAACCGGCTTTCCCGGACGATATCCTGATATCCACTGCCTCCTTCATCCTTTTGTCCTCCTGGTCGGCCTGAACCGAAGAAGCCGGGGGGCGAACCGGCGATGTTTCCTCTTCAACAATGAAGATGGATTTGATTTTTTTAAGCATGATCCCTTATAAACTGGTTCTTTGAGCGAACAAAAATACAAATTAACGCGTTGCCCGGCTGCGGATGAGCCCTGATCCCCCGTCAGATGCCGGCCGGAGCCGGTCACCAATAGAGAAAAATAATCGAATTTTGCATTAACCAATGAATCAGGCATGAAAAGAGGGGTTGATATCTTCGCGGACTCGGAAATCGCGTCCTTAAAACGAGTGATCGTTCACCGGCCCGATGAGGGCATCCTCCGGGTTTCACCCAAACAATCTGCTGAACTCCTGTTCGACGATATCGTTTTTCTTCCGGATATGCAGGCCGAACACAAAACCTTCGTCGATGTCCTTCGAAAACTGGTTGGCCCTGAAGGGGTCCTCGAAACCCAGGACCTGCTCCGTGAAGCCCTCGGGGTGGATTTGACCGCAAGGGAAAAAATGCTAAAAAGCCTGATCGAATACGAAGAATTGCCGCCCTCCTTTGCCCCGAAACTGGGCCAGCTCCCGGATGATCAGCTCGCCGAAGTCCTGATCACCGGCTACGATGCCATGGATGACCGCATCCTCTTTGACCCTATCCCGAATTTTCTTTTCACCCGGGACATCGCGGTGACGCTGGGCGAATATATGGTGATCACCAAGGCAGCCAAGGTCGCCCGCTCCAGGGAAAACTACCTGACCCGGTTTATCCTGTATCAGCACCCCCTGTTTTCCAGCCCCAGGCAAAGCGGCAAGATCATCGATCTGAACATCCTGGAGGATTTTCCCCCGTCCCGCAAAGGGGAAGCCGTATCCATGGAAGGCGGCGATGTGATGATCCTGAATCCGGAATATGTACTGATCGGAATCAGCGAACGCACCAATTTATATGCCTTCCATTCCCTCAAATCGTGGTTATTTTCACATCGCGCGGTGAGCAATGTAGTCCAGATCAATATTCCGGCCGAACGGTCGTTTATGCACCTGGATACCATTTTCACCCAGGTGGATCATCACCGGTTTGTGGCCTACCGCCCGATCGTGCAGGATGGGATGAGTTCTTATGTGGAAGTGCACCGCATCAACGGGGACAAACAATATTATGCCACCCTGAAGGAATTTTTATGGAATGAAATCAGCAATAAAATCGAGTTCACCTGGGTGGGCGGGGGTGAAAGTCCCTCCCAGGAAAGAGAACAATGGACGGATGGCTGTAACCTGCTCGCGGTGAAACCGGGGGTAGCTATCACCTATGACCGCAATGCGGTCACGATCAAGGGTTTCCGGGATTCAGGCTACCGGATTCTGCACGCACCCGATTTTCTCCGTCTGCCTTCTGCCGAAGTCTCCCGGCTGGAGAAAACGATCATCACGATACCCAGCGCCGAACTCGCGCGCGCCCGGGGAGGACCACATTGTATGTCTTGCCCGATTTTAAGAATGACCCATGCCTAAAATCGAAATCTCCACAGAGTTCTGCCTTAGGGTCCGGTATGCCGAGACCGACCAGATGGGTTTTGTCTATTATGGCCGCTTTGCCGAGTATTTTGAGGTGGGCAGGGTGGAATGGATCCGCGCCCTGGGGCTCACGTACCACGAACTGGAAACGAAGCACCGGATCTGGATGCCTGTGATGTCCATGCAGGTGCGTTATCTGCGGCCGGCCCGGTATGACCAGGAACTCCGGATCAGGACCAGCCTTCGCGCGCTGCCGCATCAGGACATCAGTTTTTATTCAGAAATTTTTAATGAAAAAAACGAGCTCCTTTGTGCCGCGACGATCAAGTTGTGTTTTCTGGATTCTTTGACCGGGAAAAGGGTACCCTGCCCCGGATTTCTTCAAGAACGGATCAGCCATGCAATCGAAACTGCCCATATTCAATAAACTCGAAAAGTTAGCCGGTAAGAAACGGCTCGAAAACATCGTGGGCTGGGCCCAAAAATCAAGCCTTCCGGGATTTGCGGGCATTCCGGTCTATGATATACTCGTGTTTTTATACCATGAATCGCAAAGGGAAAAGATCATCCACAAAGTCAATTCCATGGCCTTTTCGTTTTTGCTGGCCCTGTTCCCCTTCCTGCTCTTCCTCTTTACCCTGATCCCCCTGCTCCCGGTAGAAGGCATCAAGGATATGTTGTTTAAAGAGTTGCAGTCCTTTATTCCCGACCAGGTGGAACCCTTCCTGTTCGGAACCATAGAGGATGTCATTTCCATACCCCGCAACGGCCTGCTGTCGGTGATGTCCATTATCCTGGCCCTGTATTTTTCCACCAACGCCATGCAGACCATGATGGCCGGTTTTGAAAAAGCTTATGACGAAACGTTTAAAAAAAGGAATTTCTGGCAAAAGCGGCTCGATGCCCTCAAACTGGTCGTACTGGTGGCCCTGCTGGTCATCATTTCCGTGGTCATGATCATTTTCGGCAACCAGATCTGGAACGGACTCGTAGACTACTTCAGCAGCAAACAATGGGTGATAGAGAACCCGGTCTCCGGGAAACAGACCAACTGGGTGATCCATTTCCTTTTCCTGCAGAAATATTCGACGGTGGGCTTTGAGATCGTCCGGTGGTTGATCACCATCCTGATGTTCCATGGCATATTTGCTACCATTTTCCGGTACGGGCCCTCCCTCAAAAAAAAATTACGGGTATTTTCCCCGGGGACTACGCTGGCCACGGTAAGCTCGATCATCATATCCCTCATCTTCTCCGCCCTCATCAACAATTTTGGGTCCTTTCACCTTGTTTACGGGTCCATCGGCGCCCTGATCATTATCCTGCTTTATATCCAGCTCAATTGTTTTGTAATCGTAGCCGGGTTCGAACTGAATGCCAGCATTGCCGTCAACCGGAATATTAAACAGGTGTTGGATTAATCCCCCCACCTTTTGCTATCCAGTTCGAAACCGGCCAGGTCCAGGGCCCGGTCCACCACCGTGGCCAACAGGTCTTTAATCGATTCCGGACCGGAGTAAAAAGAAGGGATGGCCGGGAGGATATGGGCACCACATTCGGCGAGCAGGGTCATGTTCCTCAGATGGATCAGGCTGAGCGGGGTTTCGCGGGGCACCAGGATCAGTTTTCTTTTTTCCTTTAGCATGACATCCGCTGACCGGGTCAGCAGATCATCTGAAATTCCATGCGCGATCCGGCCTAAGGTTCCCATGGAACAGGGGCAGATGATCATGGTGTCGTAACGGGCGGAACCCGAAGCAAAGGGGGCATTAAAATCCTCCTGTCCATATAAAGTCATGGAAGAAGGGATCTCCATTTCGGTTCCCAACTCGAGTCGCCAATTGATTCTTGCGTTTTTACTCGCCACCACCCCGGCAACCGACCATTGGTCTTTCAGGGACACCAGTTTTTTCAGCAACAAATCCGCGTAGACCGCGCCACTCGAACCGGATATGCCGATGACGATTTTTTTCATTACAGCAAGGTAAGCGAAAGAAGGAAAAAAAAAGTTTTAAACATATTATGATTAATTATAATGTTTATTATCTTTGATTTACAACATCCTGCAACAGATATCATCCCTTCATAATCAAGACTTTTCAAAATTATAATTAATATATATGAAAAAAATACTACTCCCCGCCTTACTTACGCTTGGTTTTTCTAATTTCCTGGCCGGCCAATCCAGCCCCGCCCTGGCGCCCGCGGGTGTCACCGTGGCTAAAAACAAAATGGTTTCGAGGCCCAGCAGTTTTGTCATGATCCACAAAGAGAAGGACAGTCCTTTTGAGATCTACCAGGACCTGAACCAGGATGAACTGGTCATCCGGCTGAAAAACCAGTTTGATGTCTTGCGTTTTGAAGTCCGGGACCAGGCCGGCAAAGCCATGCCGGTAAAAGGAATCCAGCAGCAAAACGAAGTGCATGCAGCTTTGAGTGGCTTGCCGAACGGGACTTACCGCTTGATCGTGGACCGGAACAAGGAAAAGATTTTCACAGAGTTTTTGTTGGACCGGTAGTTGTAAGCATTGGGTGTCCTCTTCACCCGCCTTTTTCAGTTTTTATTTGCTTGTTGCCTTCCCGTTTCCTGTAATCAGGGTTTTAATAAACGGTTGCCGGAGGAAATCCGGAATCCTTCTTCGGATACGGCAACAGCTATGCTTCCTATCGTTCCTTACAACACCTCCCCCACCACAAATATGCTGCCCGTGACCAGCACAAGATCATTACCGCGGGCTGCGCTTTTGGCGGCCTTAAGCCCCAGGCTTACTTTACCGTAAGAAGATCCTTGAAGCCCATGCATTGCTGCCTTTTCAGCCAGCAAGTCCGAGTTCATCGCTCTTGGAAGGTCCGCATTTACAAAATAATAGGTGAAATGCCGGGGCAGGATGGCCAGCACCGGATCGAGGGCTTTGTCCCGCACCGTACCAAAGACACAATGGACTTGCCCCTTTTCCGTTTTTACCAGCTCTTTGAACAAATACTGCAGCCCGGCCAGGTTGTGCGCCCCGTCAGCCAGGACCCTCGGGTGCCCGCCGATCCACTGCCATCGGCCGGTCAGGGGCGCGTTTTCTGAAAGATTTTTAAATCCTTCCAGGATGTGGCGATGGGATACAGCCCAATCTCCCGTTTCATTTAAAAGGCGTATGGCTTCAAGCGTGGTATTGATGTTTTTCTCCTGGTAGGGCCCCAGAATGGGCGTGAGCAGTTCCAGGGACTCCTGCGGCCCCTTTTTGCTGAGATACTGATAGTGGCCCGCAGCGGTTTTAATGACTTTTCCATGGCGGTCGGCATACCGGACCGGTGCGCCTAACGAAGAAGCAACCCGTTTAAATACCGGTTGGGTCTTGCGCTGGTATTCTCCGATCAGGCAGGGCACCCCTTTTTTAATGATGCCGGCCTTTTCAAAGGCGATTTTTTCCACGGTATCTCCAAGAAGGTTCTGGTGGTCCAGGCTGATATTGGTGATGATGCTGAGTTCCGGAATGAGGATATTGGTACTGTCCAGCCTCCCACCCAGGCCGGTTTCAACCACTGCCAGATCCACCCGGTTCCTGAAAAAATAATCGAAAGCCATGGCCACACTGATCTCAAAAAAAGAAGGTTTGATCCGGTCGATGTCCGGCCCGATCTTTTCAACAAAATCAACGATATGCTGTTTGGAGATCCATTTTCCATTGATCCGGATCCGCTCCCTGAAATCCTTGTAGTGCGGGGATATGTATAATCCTGTTTTATACCCGGCCTCCTGCAGAATCGAGGCCAGCATATGGGAAACGCTGCCTTTACCATTGGTGCCCGCAATATGGATGCTTTTGATCCGCCTTTCCGGATGACCCAGCGCTTCGCATAAGGCGCCGATATTGGATAAGTCTTTTTTAAATGCCGCGGGGCCGATCCGTTCAAACATCGGCAATTTCCGGTACAGCAAATCAAGGGTTTCCTTGTATTTAACCTGGATAAAGGATTTGGTCATCGTTCCTTCTTGTTAGCACAACCCCTTCACGCCGGGAGGCCGGGGTGTTGCCGGTTCCGGGCCTATTATTTGACCTTGAAGTCTATGGTGATGGTGCCGCATTGCTGATCGATGCTGGACGCTGTGAACCTGAAGCGCGAGGCACTTTCTTCAGCGATTTGGCGCAGGGAAGCGTCGGTCGTAGTGGATCCCCTTTGGGTATATTTGGCGCTGGTGACCTTTCCGGTCTTATCCACGCAGACATTGACGACCACCCGGCCCGTCCTCTGGGAGTTTTCCTGGATATTCGGTTCATAGACCACTCCCCTTCCATCCAGGCCGCCGCCCACCTTGCCGGAACCGGTACTGATTCCCTTGAGGTTGTCCGCATTGGGATCTCCGTTCGGGTCTCCCTGGTTCCCGGGTTTCCCGGTATTGCCCTTTCCTCCGCCAAATACATTGCCATATTGTTTTTTGGCGTTTTCGTATTCTGCCTGTTGTTTAGCCGCGGCTTCGGCCTCTGCTTTTTTCCTTGCATCTTCGGCCGCCGCTACCCGCCGGGCTTCCTCGGCAGCGGCTTTTTTCCTGGCCTCATCCTCCCTGCGGATTTTGGCCTCCTCGGCCTTTTTTACCCGTTCCGCCTCAAGAGCCCGTTCGGCTTCTTCTTTTTTCTTTTTCTTCAGGGCGGCAGTTTCGGGATCTTCGGTGGTAATGACTTTTTTATCCGGTGCTTTGGGTGGAGTGGTTTCGGCAGGTTTAGCCGGTGCTTCTTCCCTGGCGGTTTCTTCCACGATTTCTTCCTGTGGGGCGCTGGGCGGCTCCGGTTCGACCATTTCTTCGTTCTGGGTCATAGGAAGGTCCTCGCCCTGCCCCATGTCGGGCGCCCCAAAACTCACCAAAATGCCTTCCTGTCCGAGCGGAGGGATCGGAAACTTCAAGAGCGGAAGGAACAGCAACAGCAGGATCAGGGCATGCACCAGCGTGCTGGTCGTCCGTGCAACCTGGCGGTCCTTCCTTTCCTTTTCGCTTAAAATGGCTTGCATGCTTACAAATTTACCTTCATTTGGATTCCGTGGCCAGTATGGCATTGATTTTAAGCACATGGGCCAGTTCCATGATCTGGGCCAGGCTCTCCACCCTGGAATCCTTATCCGCTACTATGGTCATCGTCGAATTTTTGGGATCCCCCGCCTTGCTGACTTCCACCCGGACCATTTTTTCCAAAATGGAATAGGACATTTCCTTGCCGTTCAGGTAAAATTTTCCTTCGGGAGTGATGGACACCGAGAGCGTCGGGGAAGCTACGGTCTTGGAAGTGGAAGAAGGCAGCTTGAGGTTAAGTGCGTTTGGGCTGACAATCGATGAGGTCAGCATAAAAAAGATCAGCAACAAAAAGATCATATCCGTCATGGATGCCATGCTGAATTCGGCGCTGACTTTATTTCTTTTTTTTAATGCCATAGTCTGGTCCCTTTGTTAAAATGGTTACCTCGAAGGCTCCTGCAACAGGTCCATAAATTCGACGGTCGTCTGCTCCATGCTGAAGACCACCTTTTCCACGTTGGACACCAGCAGGTTGTAGCCGATGTAGGCAAAGATGCCCACGGCCAAACCGACCGCGGTGGTGATCAGGGCCTGGTAGATGCCGCTGGAGAGAGTGGCCGGAGTTACGTTTTGCTGGCTGGCCATATTATAAAAAGCCTGGATCATCCCGGTAACCGTCCCGAAAAAGCCAATCATGGGGGCCGCTCCGGCAATACTGGCCATGATGGACAGGTTTTTTTCCAGCCTGAACAATTCGAGGTTGCCCGTATTCTCAATAGCCGCATCAATGTCGCGCAAAGGTTTTCCAATGCGCTGAAGTCCTTTTTCGATCATACGGGCCATGGGCGTATCCGTATGTGCGCAAAGGTTGCGGGCCGCGTCGATATTGCCGTTCTGGACGCTGTTGCGGATGTTGTTCATAAAATTCTGGTCCACCGCGCTGGCCCTTTGAAGAGACCGATAACGGTCCACAAATATGAATATGGCCACAAAGGACAGGACCAGGTTGATGCCTACATTGGCAATCCCCAATATACCCGTCTGCATCAGGATATCCCATAGGCTCTGGCTGCCCACCGTCGTTTCAGCGGTATCCAGGGCCGGTAAATTTGCCACTTGCAGGAAAATCGATAATAACATAAGTTAATTTTAGAAGTTAATGCTGAACGGATTGAACCCGTTAACTATTATGGATTCGTGCAAAATTAGTGGTTCATTAAGATATATTATAATAAATTGTAATTTGATAAGGAACCAGGATAAACTTAACTTTGAGTCAAATACTTGGGTATGATTAAAATTAGCAAAGTGGCGGTCCTGGGCTCCGGGGTGATGGGCAGCGGGATTGCCTGCCACCTGGCCAATTGCGGTTTTCAGGTCTGGATGCTGGACATTCTGCCTCCGGATCTCCGGGAAGAAGAAAAACCGGACAAGACGGCCCGGAACCGGATCGCAGACACAGCGCTCCGGAATGCCATAAAATCCAAGCCCTCTCCCCTCTTTCACAAAGACCTGGTCAAACGGATCCGGACCGGCAACTTAGAAGACGATCTGGCTGTGATCCGCGATTGCGACTGGGTCATAGAAGCGGTGGTCGAAAAACTGGAAGTCAAAAAAGCCCTTTTCGAAAAAGTGGAACAAAACCGCAAAGCGGGCACCCTGGTCAGCAGCAATACCTCGGGAATACCCATCCACCTCATGGCCGAAGGCCGCAGCGGAGACTTCAGAACGCATTTCCTGGGCACCCATTTTTTTAACCCACCCAGGTACCTGCGACTGCTGGAAATCATACCCGGTCCCGACACCCGGCCCGAAGTGACGGAGTTTTTTATGCAATTTGGCGACCGCTTCCTGGGCAAAAGAACCGTAAAATGCAAAGACACGCCCGCCTTTATCGCCAACCGGATCGGGGTCTATGCCATGTCCAAAATATTTCAATTGTCCGAAGAACTGGGCCTTGACATCAATACCGTGGATAAACTTACCGGCCCCGCCATGGGCCGCCCAAATACGGGTACCTTTCGGCTTGCCGACCTGGTGGGTCTGGATACGGCGGTGAAAGTCATAGAAGGCATAAAGCAAAACTGTCCCCAGGACGAACAGATCCACAAAATGGAAATGCCGGCTTATCTCAAATTCCTCGTGGATCAGAAATGGTACGGCAATAAATCAAACAAGGGTTTTTATTTAAAATCCGAGGAAAAAGACGACAAAGGGAAAACCATTATTTATGGCTTGAACCTCAAAACCCTCGAATACGAAGCCCCTGGCAAAACAAACCTTGCCAGCCTTGGGGTATCCAAGCAGACCGATGACCTGTCCTCGCGGCTGAAAGCCCTGATCCGGATGGAGGACCCGGGAGCCGTTTTGATCGCCCGCTCCCTGGCCGGCCTTTTCGCTTATGCCTCCAACAGGGTCCCGGAGATCAGCGATACCTTGTACAGCATTGACGACGCCCTGAAAGCAGGCTTTGCCTGGGACCTCGGGCCCTTTGAATATTGGGATGCAGTGGGTCTGGAGGAGGGGCTTAGGCTGGCGGAAAAATACGGCGAGCAGGTGGCCCCCTGGGTTTTGGACATGAAAGAATCGGGACATCACGCTTTTTATTCCCGGGAGGGCAAGATCCGGGCTTACAACCCAACGACCAAAACCATGGAGGTCATCCCCGGACGTGAGCAGCTGGTTAATTTGGTAGCCCTTTCCGGTTCCAAACCGGTAGTTCAAAATCCCGATGCGGTGATCCATGATATCGGGGACGGTGTCCTTTGCCTGGAATTCAGAAGCAAGGCCAATACCCTCGGAGAAGGGGTGGTCCGGGCCTTGCTGGAAGGGATTCAACTGGCCGAAGAGGGGAGGTGGAAAGGACTGGTCATCGGGAATCATGGAAAAAACTTCAGTGTGGGTGCAAACCTGATGCTGGTTGCCATGATGGCTTACCAGCAGGATTGGGACGAGTTGAATATGTCCGTGAAGGCTTTCCAGGATGTGACGATGCGTTGCCGATATTCAAAAATTCCCGTGGTCATCGCAACCCAGGGTTATGTGTTTGGCGGAGGTTGTGAAATGATGATGCATTGCGATGCCGCCCTCTGCGCGGCCGAATCCTATATTGGCCTGGTGGAAGCAGGGGTCGGTTTGATTCCGGGAGGAGGGGGTACCAAAGAATTTGCCCTGAGGGCTTCCGATGCTTTTTTTGAAGGAGACGTGCGAATCCCAACGTTGATAGAGAAATTTAAAACCATCGCCATGGCCTCGGTGGCTACGTCTGCCGAAGAAGCGTATGGCCTGGGTTACCTTTTACGCAACAGGGATCAGGTGGTCCTGAACCTCGATCGGAACCTGACCGAGGCGAAACAAAAAGTGCTTGCCCTGGCGGAAAATTATGTAATGCCCGTTCCCCGGGAGGATGTTTTTGTACTCGGACAACAGGGTCTGGCTTCATTGTATATCGCCGCCCACAGCCTCAAGCTGGGTAATTATGCCAGCGACCATGACGTAAAAATTGCCAGGAAAGCCGCCTGGGTCCTGTGCGGAGGGGACCTCAGCGCCCCGCAACACGTCAGCGAACGCTATTTGCTGGACATTGAAAGAGAAGCCTTCCTCAGTCTTTGCGGCGAGCCAAAAACGCTCGAACGCATCCAGTACATGTTGGAAAACAACAAACCGCTGAGAAACTGAACTTATTGATCATTAACCCATTCACATTCCTTGACCATGAAAGATGCCTATATCGTAGCCGCCAGAAGAAGCGCCGTCGGTAAAGCGAACAAAGGAGGTTTTCGCTTTTTTCGTTCGGACGACCTCGCCGTTGAAATCATTCAGGGCCTGATGGCCGATGTACCCCAGGTGGACTCAAAAACCGTCGACGATGTGATCGTCGGTTGTGCCAATCCGGAAGGGGAACAAGGCTTGCAGATCGGCCGTCAGATTTCCGTGCGTGCGCTGGGTATCGAGGTGCCGGGCATGACCATCAACCGGTATTGTGCCAGCGGCCTTGAAGCCATTGCCATAGCCACGGCCAAGATCCGATGCGGCATGGCGGAATGCATCGTGGCCGGCGGAGCCGAAAGCATGAGCCTGGTACCCATGACCGGCTATAAACTGGCGCCGAGTTACCGGGTGGCCGTCAACACCCCGGATTACGTGGTCGGTATGGGCCTGACCGCGGAGGCGGTAGCCAAAAAGTTTAGGATCAGCCGGGAAAGGCAGGATGAGTTTTCTGTACGGTCGCACCGTCTCGCCGCAAAGGCGATCGAATCCGGATTTTTTAAGGAACAGATCATTCCCGTAAAGGTTACGGATATCCGGGTCGAGAATGATCAGAGGATAGAAAAAAATTACATCATGGATACCGATGAAGGGGTGAGGAAAGATACGACTGCCGAAGCCCTCTCCCGCTTGCCTGCGGTTTTCAGCATGAAGGGTACGGTCACGGCTGGCAATTCCTCCCAAACCTCGGATGGTGCGGCCTTTGTGATGGTCATGGGGGAAGACCGGATGAAAGCGCTCGGCCTCCAGCCCATTGCCCGCCTGGTCTCCTGTGAGGTTGCGGGTGTGGAACCGATCATCATGGGGATCGGGCCCTGTGCCGCCATTCCCAAAGCGCTTCGCAAAGCGGGCCTTAGCCTGGCGGAAATCCAGTTGATTGAACTTAATGAAGCTTTTGCCGCCCAGTCCCTGGCAGTCATACAGGAAGCAAATCTCAATCCTGAACTCGTGAATGTAAACGGGGGAGCGATTGCCCTGGGCCACCCATTGGGTTGTACCGGGGCCAAACTGTCCATCCAGTTGTTTAGTGAGTTGAGAAGAAGAAAACTCAAATACGGCATGGTCACGGCCTGTGTGGGAGGGGGACAGGGTATTGCCGGCATCTATGAACTGCTGAGCGCTTAAGCGATCCGGATAAATAATATAATGCAACGGTCGTCCCGTGATGCATCGCAATCCAGGCCCGAATGGATCCCCTGACTCCATGGGTTAAAATCCCCGATTAGAAAATTTACTTATTTTTTAGGCGTGAAAAAAAGCCTGATTGCCGTATTGCTGTGGTTGTACTGGACCTGTATGTACAGCCAATCGTTTTCAGGCCATCCTCCCCGACTGGATTGGCGAAAGCTGGAAACCGGGGAAGTCAACATTTTTTTTCCAAAAGGGCTGGAACCGATGGCAGACCGTGTATACCAACAGATCCATCGTCTACACCTTTCCGATTCTGCGCTCGGCACAGCCCGGATAAAATTCAACCTCATTCTTCAGAATCAGTCCATATGGTCCAACGGTTACGCCGGTATAGGTCCCTTTATGTCCGAATATTTTCTCACCCCTCCCCTCAATCCTTATGTGATCGGCTCCGGGGACTGGCCAAGTTTACTGGCTGTCCATGAATACCGCCATATCCAGCAGTTTATGAATTCCAGAAAGGGCATTACCCGTTTTTTATATACCCTCATGGGGGAGGAAGCCTGGGCGGCCGCGGCGGGCCTTGCCTTGCCGGACTGGTTTTTGGAAGGGGATGCTGTTTGGGCGGAAACGGTGTATTCCAACGCAGGCCGGGGTCGTATGCCTGCGTTCAGGTTGGAATACCGTGCCTTGGTAAAAGAAAACAAGTACTGGCCCTATATCAAAGCCCGGAACGGCTCCTTCAAACACTTGGTCCCAAACGAATATGCCACAGGCTATCCCATGGTCAAATACCTCAACGACCATTTCGGGGAAGACCTCTGGGGCGGGATCCTCGAAGACGCGGTGAACTATAAAGGCCTGTTTTCCTCTTTTTCCAAAGCTCTGCGCAGGCACAGCGGATTGAGCCCTTCAAAATTATATACCCTTTCCCTGGAGGAATTGAAAGATGAACGAATCAGTGTACCGGACGAGTCCATCCCTTACGCGCTGGCTTCGGGCAAAAACAGCGTTGAAAATCACGTGTCACCCAATCCCCTGCCCGATGGCAACATGATCTACCTCCATACCGGGTACAACCGCCTTCCGTTTTTTAAAATGGTATTCCCGGATGGCCGTCAGGAAAAACTGACCTCCATGGGCATCACCACCGACGAGGACTTCCAGATCACCCCTCCCCTGATCTCCTGGACTGAAGTCCATACGGATCCGAGGTGGGAACAGCGGACTTATTCCGATGTCGTTTTTTACAATTACAAAACCGGGGTTAAAAGGACGTTGACCCGAAAACAAAAACTGTTTCAGCCTTCTCCATCCAACCATTCGGATGGCATTACCTGTGTGGAGCTGGAGCCTTCAGGTCTGTGTCATCTGATCGTCCTGGATACCCTGGGCAAGGTGAAACATTCCATTCCGGTGCCTGACGGATACGTCGCCACCAACCCGGTTTTCGATGCGGCGGATACAAGTCTTACCGCGGTCAACCGTGGACATGGCTATGCAAAGCTCATGCGTTATACCCTGTCCGACGATAAGGCTCATGACCTCACCGGGCCGGTAGCCTGCATTATTTCGAACCTCGTTAGCCAGAACGACACCGTTTACTTCAGCAGCGATGTATCCGGCAGGGACAATATCTATGCCTACGACCCGGTCACGCAAGGGGTGTTTCAATTGACCAACCATGACCTTGGTATCCAGCAGTTCAATCTCGAAGGGGATATCATTCTATACAATGTACAGACGGCCGCCGGATTAAGGATACGGTCCATGTCCATTTCAGGCAGCCGGATGCGGCGGGTGGATTATTTCGACAAACCTTCTGCCCCGGATTCTTTTACACCGGCCAGGCCTGCCTCCTCCCTTTCCTTGTCGTCCAAACCTGCAGGTCCCCTGAATAACCCATTCCGTGTTTACAGCTGGGCCCTGCGCCCGGATGAAGGAGGTAATGTTTTCAGGATCATTGGGCGAAATGTCCTCCATACCTTGCAAGGAACTGTCGCCTATAAATTTTTGGAGGAAGACAGAGCGCAAGGTTTGTCGGGGTCGGTCGCCTTGGGCAATGCCTATCCCCTCTTCACCTTGAGCGGGGGAAGGACCTGGGGACGCAGGATATCCAGCCCGTCCATGGTTGGGACGGACAGCATCCGGTGGGATGAATCCAATCTAAGTCTTGGCGCGTCCATCCCCCTTCAGTTTTACCGCAACAACCAGATCATCCAGGTCAGGCCCTCGGTGCAATACGGGGCTTACCTGCCGGACTTCCACAAAGGCGACCGGGTCAATTACCAAAGTACGCAGTACCTGGGCGCCGGCTTGCGATTACTCAATTACCGTCGAAGGGCCTACCAACATCCCGCATCCCGGTTTTCCCAGGAGGTATCGATCCAATGGTATCGGGCGATCAATCACACGGCTCAGGCCCTGAACCTGAACACCACCTTTCATTTTCCGGGATTGGGGAGAAATCAGGTGATTGAAACGGAATGGGATTTCCATCGCCAGCCGCGGTCCGATGCTTACCGGTTTTCCAGTACCCTTCGTTTTATTTCCGGTTATGAAAGTTTCACCAGCGACCAGGCCTCCCATTGGAGGGTCGCTTATCATTTTCCACTCTTTTACCCGGACGCGGGCGTCAACGGGATCTATTTTCTAAAACGGGTAAGAGGCCGGCTTTTTCATGAAGGGATGCATTCCTTGATCCGTCGTACGCGGGGCGATCTCCGGGTCAATTATTCCAGCAGCGGGGCGGAATTGTTGTTGGATGGGCAGGCGCTGAATGTATTGCCGGTGAGCTTTGGCGTCCGGTTCAGTTATCTGTGGGACCGCGACCTGGTGAGCGGTTCGAACCGGCCTCAATGGTCTTTTGTGGTGGAGCAATTGTTTTAGGATAGAAACAGGTCCTATTTTTTTAGCATCCGGTCAATGTCGTCCACTTTACCGAAGACGACCAGCATATCCCTGGCTTCCAGGCGGGTTTCCGGGGAGACGACCCCGAGGATTTCATGGAAGACCTGCACCTGGCCGAAATTATTCACCTTCTCCTTGTTGCGCACAATGGTGACGATATTGATATTAAACTCTTTCTGAAAATCGACTTCCCGTATGGTCTTCCCCACAAAGGCATCGGGCAGGGTGGCTTCGATCACTTTATACTGATCGTCCAGGGTGAAAGAATCCACAATGGTACCGATATCCAGCCTTTTGGCCAGGCGGTAAGCCGTGTCGGCTTCCGGGTGGATGATTTCATCGATACCCATGGCTTCCATGACCTGCTGGTGTGCCGGGTTGATGGCCCGGGCGATCAGGCGATTGGCTTTCATTTGTTTGATCAGTGCGGTAGTGATGATGGAGGCGCCGGTGTCTTCGCCAATGCCTATGATGACGACATCGGAATTCCTTACCGGCAAAGAACGGACGGCGGACTGGTCCGTGGTGTCCATACAGATGGTGTGGGTGATGCTGTCCTGCAAATATTCCACCCGTTTCATGTTGGAGTCTACGCCGATGACCTCATGACCCAGCTCGGTGAGCTTGATGCTGAGTTCGGAACCAAAATTGCCAAGGCCTAAAACGATAAATTTCATAGAATAAAATTAATCAGGTGATGAACAGATCCTCTTTCGGATACCGGTATTGTTTTTCCCTTTCTCTTCTAAAAAGCCGGATGAGACCGATCAGAATCGTTAAAAATCCCACCCGGCCGATGAACATCGTAAAAATCAAAACGATCTTGCTGAAATCCGACAAATATGGAGTAATACCCATGCTCAAGCCAACAGTGCCCAGTGCGGAAAAAGCCTCAAAACCGATTTTCAAGAGGTCAAATTTTCCTCCGTCATTCAGGATGATCAGGGTGATCGACATCCCCACCGCCATCAGGGAGAGACTGATGACCGCGAAAGCCTTTTGGATCGAATTTGCCGGGATTTCCTTCCTGCCCAACTCCGTCCTTTCTTTACCCAGGACCTGGTTGATAAAATTAAGGGTGGCCACGGCAAACACGCTGGTTTTGATCCCCCCTGCCGTGCTTCCCGGAGATCCGCCGATCCACATAAGCAAGAGGTAGATCATCAGGGTTGGAATGGTCAATCCCACAATGCTGACCACATTAAATCCGGCGGTCCTGGGCGTTACGGAGGCAAAAAAACTTTCCACCAGTTTCCCGAATAAGGTCGGATGGTCACGAAGGGTATTGTGATATTCAAACAGGTAAAACAAAAACATGCCCACCACCAGCAATACCAGGGTCGTAAATACCACAATCCGGGTGTTGAGGGTGATGATCTGTGATTTAAACCGGTAGGGCTTTCGTTGAATGAACAGGCAATAGACCTGGAGTACTTTTTCCCGGAAATACTGAAGGATGTTCAGCAGGATGCCAAAACCGATCCCTCCGAATATGATCAGCACCGCAATGACCAGATGGAGGCCATAAGCAAACCGAACACTTTCATGATACAGGTTGTCGTTGCCCAGGGTGGAAAAACCGGCATTGCAAAAAGCGCTGATGGAATGAAAAATGGAGAAAAAGGCCTGTTCCCCGGGGGACGAAAAAATGCTGGAATCGACCAAAAAGAAAATAACCACCCCCCCAACGGCTTCGATGATCAGGGTGATGACCACGATTCGGACCAGGGCTTTGAGGGCATCCGCCAGGTTTTGCACATTGAGCATATTCTGGATCAGCATCTGGTTCTGGAAAGTGGTGGATCCGCTGAAAATAAAACCGAAAAGATTGGTGAAGGTCAATATGCCGAGCCCCCCGATCTGAATTAAAAATAAAATGATCCACTTGCCGAACAAAGTAAAATCGGTCGCCGTATCCAGCACCACGAGCCCGGTCACACAGACCGCGGAAGTGGAAGTAAACAGGGCATCCACATAAGGGATCGGCCGCGTAGTAGCGGATGGCAACATCAGCAACAGGCTGCCCACCAGTATAAAAAAAAGGAAGCTGATCAATAAGAGGAAAGGCGCATTGACGGCGGATTTTTTCAGCGAAAAAAGCCGGGTGGAAACTTCCTCCAGGAACAGAAAAACAAAAATACTGTGGTAAATAAACACATTGGCGGTAAGCGTTTCCGTCACCTGGAGGCCGGAAAGAATGTGGTGGAAAAATAACTCTCCCACCAGGGCCAGGAGCATCAGGACGAGGACAAAGGTTTGGCCTGCATACCACCTGACTTGCAATTGCCGGGTCTTCCAGTTTAAGGACATGCGCGAGGCAAGCAGAATAAAGGCTACCGCATTCATTACCGGGAACCAGCGGCTGTACAGGCCATGCGTGGTCTGGGAAAATCCTGAATTGATGATCACCAGCAATACCGCAAGGGTCGAAACCAGGATCAGGCCGTCCTCGAGGTATTTACGGCCGGCAAGTCTTGAGTAGGGCATATCGGTTTTGGCAGTGGAAAAGCCGATGGCTGTTTAAAGCGCTTTGTTTCACAAATGTGAAGGATAGAAGCTTGCAAATCTCAGGATTTTAATAGATATTTAAGAATTATTTTTTAATAAGCGTGGTTGTGGCTGATAAAGCAAATTATATACACGGGGTCAGTCCCGATGAGCAGACGCGTCTCCAATTGCTCAATGAATTGACGAATCAATCCTTCCTGGATTTTTTACAGCTCAATGGTTATGAAGAAGTACTGGAACTGGGTTCCGGCTTGGGCATCCTTTGTGCACAGGTAGCCCGGCTTCTGCACCGGGGCAGGGCGGTCGGCATCGAATTGTCCAAAGCCCAACTGGGCAAAGCCCCCCGGTTCCCCTCCAACCTGGAATTTGTCATGGGCGATGTCCACGAATTGCCCTTTGACGATGCCTCGTTTGACGTAGTCTATGGAAGGTATATCCTCGAACATATCAGCA
>Ga0116144_10000419_pt1 | contig 56467 bp, 48 predicted proteins | sample AD_UKC035_MetaG_FD_89746 | JGI IMG/M metagenome (GOLD analysis project Ga0116144, IMG submission 89746) | Active sludge microbial communities of municipal wastewater-treating anaerobic digesters from USA - AD_UKC035_MetaG | ecosystem: Engineered > Bioreactor > Anaerobic > Digestate | place: USA...
GTTGGGGCATCGAGCCCCAACTATTTAGGCAGAACCCACCGCAGGTTCCTGTTGCCTGGTGGATATGGGACACGTTTCCCAGGAAGAGACCGAAAAAGATACATAGGAGTAGTCAGTAGTCAGGGATCAGTAATCAGTAGTCAGAGGTCAGGGTCCTCAGAAGGGCAAGGTGGATTTTTTTAATTTGCACCACGGTATGAGCCAGGAAAAAACAGCTATTAAAACCACCTATTTCAGCATAGCCGGGAATGCCTTGCTGGCCATAATAAAATGGCTCACCGGGTATTTCGGTAATTCTTATGCCATGATTGCCGATGCCATTGAATCGACCACGGATATTTTTGCCTCCGTCCTGGTTTTGATGGGCATAAAATACGCCAGCAAACCGGCAGACGAAAACCATCCTTACGGACATGGGAGGGCGGAAACCCTGGTGACTTTTATCGTGGTCGGGTTTCTCATGGTATCCGCTACCGTGATCGCCTTTGAAAGCGTCCGGCATATCCGCCTGCCGCATGAAGCGCCCGAATCCTATACCCTTTGGGTCCTTGCAGCCATCATCCTGTGGAAAGAACTGTCCTATCAATGGGTGATCCGGAAAAGCCGGGAAACCAACAGTTCATCCCTTAAGGCGGATGCCTGGCACCATCGCAGCGATGCAGTCACTTCCGTTGCGGCTTTCATCGGGATATCCATTGCCTTGATAGGCGGAGAAGGGTATGAAGCGGCCGATGACTGGGCGGCTTTGTTTGCTTCCGCTTTTATCATATACAATGCCTGGCTGATTTTCCGGCCCGCCCTGGGTGAAATCATGGACGAACATCAATACGATGATTTGATCGCCCGGATCCGGGACGTGGCCGCCACCGTTGAAGGAGTTAAGGGGACAGAAAAGTGTTTTATCCGCAAGGCAGGCATGAAATACCTGGTAGACCTCCATGCAACGGTGGAAGCGGAAATTCCGGTAAGACAGGGACATGAAATTGCCCACCGGCTGACCGCGGTGCTCAAAAAAGAAATACCCCTGATCGGGTATGTTCTGATTCACATTGAACCAGAATAGGATTGAGGATTGAGGGTTGAGGGTTGAAGGGTCAAACTTTTAAGGGATCGGGATGGATCCAGGGTTTACGGTAGGGCCGCTGGAGCAGTTTGGTGGCTTCCGCATCATCCTTTACGATTCGTTTGACGGGATCATATCTCATTGCCCGGCCGGTTTCCATGGCATGATTGGCCAGGATACAACTAGCGGTGGAGATATGGCCTTCTTCGATATCGGCTACGGGGCGTGTTTTATTTTCAATGGCTGCTATAAAATCCAGCATGTGCAGGCGGGTGGCCGGGGCCGCATTGAGTTCTATCCGCTCTTCGGTCAGGTCTTCGGGGTATTTTTCTTTTTCATAGACTACGTCCAGGTGTATTTTCTGGCCTTTGGGATCGACCGGGATAAAGTCGCAGCGCATGGTGCTTGCGATGAGCATGCCCTTTTCTCCATATAAGGTGAAGGACCAGGGATAATCGGGATTGTCCGAATTGCCCCAGCTCCGCTGCTGCCAGACACAATGGAGTTCGTCGTATTCAAAAATGGCGGTTTGGGTATCGGCAATATTGGATTTGCCTCCTTTCTGAACAAAGATGCCGCCCGCAGACGTGATTTTTTTGGGCCAGCCCAGTTTCAGCATCCAGCGTACCGTATCAAACATATGGACGCACATGTCGCCCATGATCCCATTGCCGTATTCCATAAAAGTCCTCCACCACCGAAGATGGGGCAGGCCGTCATAAGGCCTCAGCGGGGCCGGTCCGGTCCACATTTCGTAATCCAGGAAGGAAGGCACGGGTTCCACCGGTGGATTTCCATTGTTGCGCATATGGATATAACAGCACATTTCCACATGGGAGATCTTGCCCAGAAGGCCTGCATCCACGATGTTCTTTTTGGCGTCGATCAGGTGCGGGGTGCTTTTGCGCTGGGTGCCGACCTGGACTACTTTGTTGTATTTTCTGGCGGCGGCAACCATGGCTTCCCCTTCGATCACATCCACGCTGATGGGTTTTTGCACGTAGACATGGGCGCCCGCTTTTACTGCGTCAATGGTTTGCAGGGCATGCCAGTGGTCGGGGGTGCCGATCAACACCAGGTCGAGTTCGTTTTCCGCCAGCAACTTCCGGTAGTCGCCATAAAGCTTGGGCGTCTTTCCCGATTTTTGCCTTTGGGATACCAGTTTTGCGGCTCCATCCAGCATGTTTTTATCCACGTCGCAAAGGGCTACGACCTCCACGGGGCTGACCTGGATCAAGCGGAATAAATCGCTTTTACCATACCAGCCGGCGCCAATCAGGGCGACCCGGTAATTTTTAGCCGGGTAAAACAAGTCCAGGTTCGGCAAACCGAAGGCAGAAACGGCCAGGGAGGCGGTAGAGCTTTGAAGAAAGCGGCGGCGGTTGATGTTAAAAGGTTCCATGTTATAAAGATAGGGAAAGGTGGGTGGTGGAAGATGGGCGGTGGGTGGAAAAAATTGCAGTAAAAAATAACATTCCAGGTTTCGGGTTTCAGAATTAACCCTTTCAGGGTACAAATGAGGAAATATCTATCCATCTGTCATCGTCTGAAATTTCGGACCACCACCCACCAATTTTCCATAGGATATTGACAAAACAAAAACTTATCGTATATTTGCGATATACATTTGATATGGCTTATACCAAAAAAGAAGAATTCGGAGCAAGGGAACAGGCCCTGGCGGCCTTTGCCAAGGCCCTCTCCCACCCGGCCCGGATAAGCATCCTGGGCATATTATCCAAAAAGGAAGAATGCATTTGCGGAGAGATTGTGGATGACCTCCCCCTGGCCCAAAGCACCGTAAGCCAGCACCTGAAGGAACTCAAAGAAGCGGGACTCATCCTTGGCGAAACGGTTGGGCCAAGGAGTTGTTATTGTATCAACTGGAAAGCGTTTGAGCGGTTTTATTCGGAGTTTAGTCAGTTGTTTCACAAACTAAAAGAGCAGCAGGGAAGGTGTTGTTGAATAGGATTTATAGGATTTATAGGATTTATAGGATTTATTAGGATGAATAGGATGAATAGGATGAATAGGATGAATAGGATGAATAGGATGATAATTACATTTTTTGCTATTGGGTTTAATTATCTTGCTGTGGGCCAGATTCGTTATCCCCAAGGGTGGGGACATTATCCGGTTCTTGCAAAGTATTCAAACCCCCCCCGGCCAGGTCAGGCAGGCACGGACTCGATGACGTTTAAGCTCATTCCCGGAGATACCAAGGTCATCCACTTGGAACGCGCTGGAGAAGACCATTCAAAAACTGTTGGAAACGGGTATTCCCAGCTAACTGCCAATGGGGCCATTCGCAAACCGTTTTATTTATCACATGATGAACCCTTTAGTATTGAAGATCCGCCAGCCAACAGCAGCGCCCAGACCAGGGCCGAATTGGACTTCCTGCTTGAGTTACAGAGCCGGCGCACGGAAGAAGACATCCGGGCTTCCAAATACTTCGCTTCCGTTTTTTACCGCACTTCCACCCGACCCGGGGATGCGGATTATGAACGCATGCAGCGAAATCTGTTTCACATCGGCCGTTCTGTTGCCCCCTGGTTTAATGCGGATTCCCTGCCGGCCACCGCAGAACTGGTCAGGCGGGTTTGGGCCGATGCCTCCTATATCCTTTGGAAGTGCAAAAACCATTTTGTCCGCATCCGGCCTTATAAACTCGATCCGGCCTTGAAGAACCTGGAGGAAACCAACTGGGCAGCCTATCCCAGCGGCCATGCCACCAATTCCTATACCAATGCTTACCTGTTTTCTGAATTAATGCCGGAGTTTTCATCCTTTTTTATCAAGGATGCTTATGATATGGCCCATTCCCGGGAGATCCTCGGGGTACATTACCCCAGCGATTCAGAGAGCGGCCGCTTCCTTGGCTACGAGCTCATTCAGAAGCTGAAAACCAATCCTGTATTCCGGGCTGATTTTGAAAAAGCAAAGCTCGAAATTCAGTCCATGAAAAAACGGAAGGGATATGGAAGTTAAAATCTGATGCCTGATCGCTGAATTCTGAAATCTATTTTTTCACTTAAATCAATAACCATGAAAAGCAGTTCAAAAGTGCAGGACCCCGGCGGTTGCTGCGGTGGATTATGCGATTGCTAATCCCATGAATGGTGGATGGTGGTTGGTGGATGGTGATTGGAGCCATTCCGCTAACCGCCTTTCATCAAATTGTTCATGGTGGGATTTCCAAACCTTTTTAAACTTTTAAAGGATAATTTGTTGACGGTATCCCTAAAAACCGGATAAATACGATCAAATCGTCCGGCTGGATTTGCCTTCGCTTGGAATACAACACGGGATATATCTAATAACGGTATAGATCGGCGAAGAAACAGTCAGTAAAAAGTTGATTGTTAAAAAAGCTTTCCAGTGAGAAACCCCGAATCCCGAACCTTGTTAATATTGGGCTAAAATCATGGTTACCGAATTTTAAGTTAAATCATTAGGACTTTGTTTACAGTTAAATTCCATTAAAAAGGCAAGGGGGCATAGTTCTTGTTGTTTTCGCCATATAATTATTTACCAGGCACAAAAGAAAGCACCATGAAAGTATATCCCAATCCGGTTTTTAACATCCTGACCCTTCATTGGGAGCCCTCTGAAGCCCATTATGCGGACCTCATCATTTCAAACCTGGATGGGAAGGTGGTGTTAAAACAAAAAGTGGAATCCGTTACGACACCGGACCACCGGCTGGATTTGAAAATATTAGGCTTATCTCCGGGTATGTATTTGATATCCTTGATCAACCGGGACAGCATTGTAAGTAAAAGGGTGATTTTAACGGGTTGAAATCAAGAAAACCAGTTAGCGTTATCACATCGACCCCTTTACGTTTTTCAATCAGCAGTTAAGAAGGATTTTTCATCATGTTCGACCCCTTCAGGGTCAATGCCTCTCATTCCATAGCCCGAGGGCTGCGCCCCGGGCTATGGATGTTGAATCCCTTCGGAATTCATAGGGCACTAAAAGGTGAAAATGACCCTGGTTTAGTTAAATCCTTTCGGAATTCCTGCCCCGGGCTATGAAGGTTAAATCCCTTCGGGATTACGGGGAACCAAATGGTGATCCCGGTTTGTATAGCTTATCTTCCTACAATTCAATATGATTACTTTTTATTGTAGCTCAATCCTGACTAAGAATATTGTAGGTTAATTATTTTCGGAATTCCGGTTGGCGAATGACAACAAACGGCATTTCTTTAAATCCCGAAGGGATTTAATCCCTTAGCGCCGAATGCAATTCGGTGCATAAAAAGACACCTTCCTGCAACCCCGCAGGGGTTGAATCTTTAACCCAAATATTTTTCATCGTATTCCACCCCGGCGTCATTAAGAAATTCAATAAATTCCTCCATAGAGGATTTTTTTTGATGATGTCTTTCCTGATTATTTACATAGGCGATCAAGGCATCTTTTTCACGATAGGAGCAGGTGAACGCCCCATACCCGTCCTGCCATCCGCCAAAGGAAGGGAATAATTTGTTTTCTTTTATAAATTTTGAAGAGGCCAGTTTGATGTCTTTGATCAGATCAGACAGGGATGTGGAAGGATGAAGATCCATCAACATATGCAGGTGGTCTTCCACTCCATTGATCCGGTACATATGGCATTTTTTGTTTTTAAGAATTGCGGTAATGTACCTAAACAAAGCAGGGCGGCCATCGGCATGGAGGGTCCGCTCCCTGTATTTTGTACTGAAAACAATATGATAAAAGATCTGGGTGTTGGTACTCATAAGGGTGATTGTTGGTGTGTGTGTTGGTCGCGGCCTTTGCCGGAACTTTAAAAATAAATATTTTGAATGAATTATACGACCCCTTCAGGGTCGATATTTCTATGGATATTGAATCCCTTCGGGATTCATAGGGCACTAAAAGGTGAACATGACCCTGGATGTTTAGTTGAATCCTTTCGGGAATTCTGCCCCGGGCGTAATTTTATCCCCCAATGCACAGGTTCCTTCTCTTCTGTTTTATCTTTCCGGTACATCTCCCTTGTTCCATTGCGCAAAAATCCCTGGTCCTCCATTCCCCCGATGACCACCTGCGTTTTGTGATACGCGTCTCGGATGGAATGCTTCAATATGAAATAGACTACAAAGGGAAACCCATCCTGCAAAAAAGTAACCTTGGCATCCTGCTGGGCAATGGTAATGATCTGAGTCAAAATTTAAAAACACGGAAAATAAAAACGCGGGAAGGCCTTGACGAATATGAGCTCATCGTCGGCAAAACCCATCGGGTCCGTGAACCTTACCGGGAAGGAATCATAAGCATCAGGAGCCGGTCCAGGCCCAAATGGAAATTCGACCTTATTTCGCGCGCTTACAATGGAGGAATCGCTTTCAGGTATGTGTTTCCGGACCAAAAATCAGGGGATACTCTTTTTCTGGCCGGGGAAAGCTCCTGCTTCAACTATTTTGGAGATCCCCGGTCCATGGTTTTGTTGCGTCAAAATTTCATTACCTCCCACGAAGGCCTTTATAGCCATGAATCACTCTCCCGAATACAGGAGGATACCCTGATCGACCTCCCTGCGCTTTTTATCACCCCGGACAGCATCTATACCGCCATCACGGAAGCGGCACTTTCAGATTATGCAGGTATGTATCTGAAAAAACGGAAGGGGATATTAACAAGCGCCCTGTCCCCCTTGCCCAATAAAGCGGAAATCAAAGTGAAATCCCCTTTGCCCCATCAAAGCCCCTGGCGGGTCATCCTGGTCAGTGACCGGATGGGGGACCTGATTGAATCCAATATCCTGACCAATCTTTCTCCGCCAAACAAAATCAAAGACCCCTCCTGGATCACTCCGGGGAAAACCACTTTTCCCTGGTGGAATGGCAATATCCTCCCCGATTCCATCAAGGGGGGCAATAATTTTGAAACCAATAAATATTATATCGATTTCTGCGCCCGCAACGGCATCGAATACCATTCGATCGTGGAGTATGGGGGCCATCAGTGGTATGTGGATGACGGGGAGGTTTATCAGCCCGGGCCGAACGCTGATGTGACCAGGCCCGTACCCGGATTGGATATGAAAAGGGTATGCGATTATGCACATGCCCAGGGTGTAAAACCCCGGGTTTGGGTTCATTGGGCCGCCCTGTATCCGAAAATAGACACGGCCTTCGCCCTCTATGAGTCCTGGGGGCTCACCGGCATGATGATCGATTTTATGGACCGGGATGACCAGGAAATGGTCCGCATCCAGGAAGAAATGCTGGAAAAAGCGGCCCGGCATAAACTTCATGTTCAGTTTCACGGGGCTTATAAACCCACGGGCATGTCGCGTACCTGGCCCCATGAACTCACGCGGGAGGGAACCCTCAATTATGAGGTGCATAAATGGGACTCCACCGTCACGCCGGATCATGATCTCGACTTGGTTTTTACACGAATGCTGGCCGGACCCGCGGATTGTCACCTCGGTGGTTTCAGGGCTGTACCTCGGGACTCCTTTAAAATTCAATATATAAAACCTTTCGTGCAAGGCACGCGGTGCCATTTGTTGGGGATGTACGTCGTGATGGAAAGTTATTTGCAGATCCTCGCCGATTATCCCGATGCCTATGAAGGTGAGCCTGGTTTCGACTTTTTAAGAGAAGTACCTACCAGTTGGGATGAAACCCGGGTCATCGCCGCAGCGCCCCGTCAATATGTGGTCATCGCCAGAAGGAAGAGGGATTTTTGGTATATCGGTGCAATCAACAACCGGGAAGACCGGGAGATATCCATTCCGCTGAGTTTTCTTCCGGCCGGCAATCATACCCTGGATATTTATACCGACGCCGGGGATGTGGAATACTTACCAAATCACCTGCATCGTGAAATAAAGAAGGGGTCCCGTACGGATATATTGAAAATCCGGATGGGGCCGGGGGGAGGAATGGCGGGGAAAGCAAGTATTGACCAATAAAACCTTCAAAGGGCTGCGAGGTCAAGTGTTCTTAATTCTTCAGCCCGGAGATGAATGGTTTTATTTAATTTTTTATTGTTAACTCTCAAAGGTGAGGTTTATCAACATCCATAGCCCAGGGGTTGCGCCCAAGACTATGGTAAGAAAAATATCAAAACTAAAGGGGTCAAACAAACCCGCATGCAGGTCTTAACGCGTCGATGGCACCTGCTGAGCCGGAGGAGGCGCCGATTTCACCTCATACACAAAATACCGGGTATCCCCCTGCCAGGGGAATTTGAAATACCTTTCTTTATAATACAGTTCCAGGCGCTCGCCGGTGGCGGACGCCTGCATGACCTTGTTTGCAATATCTTTATTCAGCACCGAAAAATTCCACACATTCGGCGTAAGGGTGCCCTGGGTATTGGTGGAAGGCATCAGCAGGAGGTTGAGTTCTCCTTCCCAGGTCTTAAAGATCACCCCTTTCTTGGTCAGTTTGATCACCTGGCCCGCCCGCATGCCGTCGCTGTAGGGTACAAGGGTAAAAAAAGCCCCCGCCGCCACAAGCAGCAACAGGAGGACCACCAGGGTCCGGATCATGTATTTTTTGATCTTTTTCATCATGGTTTTCAACTATACTTGTGTTAACATTCGGCGGGTCAAAATTAGTTCATTTTCAATGTATAACAGACATAGCCTGGACGATACCATCGCCGCCCTGTCCACGGCGCCGGGCCAGGCGGCTATTGCCGTACTCCGGGTCTCCGGGGCGGAGGCCATCCCCATCGTAAACGAAGGCTTTAAAGGCAAAAACCTGGAAAAGACAGAAAGCCATACGGCCCACCTGGGCTTCTTGATGGACGCGGAAGGAGGGGTGATCGACCAGGTCGTGGTGACCCTGTTTCGCGGCCCCCATTCGTATACCGGGGAGGATACGGTGGAAATCAGTTGTCATGGGTCCACCTGGATACAGCAGGCGATTTTAAACCGGCTGATCCAACTTGGGGCCAGGGCTGCCGGCCCCGGGGAATTCACTTTCCGCGCATTTATCCATGGCCGCATGGATATCAGCCAGGCCGAGGGGGTCGCCGACCTCATTGCGGCAGAATCCAGCGCCGAAGCCCGGTTGGCCCTGTCCCACCTGAGGGGCGGAATTTCAAAGGAAATCGCAGGACTCCGGTCCCGGTTGATCGAGTTCGCCAGCCTGCTGGAACTGGAGTTGGATTTCGCCGAAGAGCAGGTGGAGTTTGCCAACCGAAGTCAACTGAAAACCTTGTTGGAAGAAGCCATCCTCAAAGTGCAGGGGCTGGTGGATTCCTTCCGCCTGGGCAATGCCATCAAACAGGGGATCAACACCGTGATCGCGGGACGCCCCAATGCAGGGAAAAGCACCCTGCTCAACGCCCTGCTCCAGGAAGAAAGGGCCATTGTATCGGATATCCCCGGTACCACCCGGGATACCATTGAAGAAGTCCTGCATATCGAAGGCATCCCCTTTCGTCTTATCGATACGGCGGGTATCCGCGAGGCCCAGGACCAGATCGAGGCCATCGGCGTACAGCGCACCCATGATAAAATACGTCAATCCTCTATTCTACTCTACGTATTTGATGTCACCGGGCTTAAACCGGCTGAGGTGCAATCTGATATCGCGGTTTTAAAACATCCCGACCTGGAGATTATCCTCATCCCCAATAAAATGGACCTCAATCCCTATGCGCATCCGGAAGATTTTGTCATGGAGGGAATCACCCCTTCCGACATCATCCCCACCTCGGCCCGCAACAATATGAACATCCCCTACCTCAAGGAAAGGCTTTTGCAATCCGTCACGGGAAATCATGACCTTTTATCCCAAAACATCCTGTCCAACAGCAGGCACCTGGATTGCCTTCAGAGGGTCAAAGAACACCTGAGAAGGGCCCTGGAACAATTAAATTCAGGCGGAGGGCATGAGTTGATCGCGATGGATATCCGGCAGGCTTTGCATTACCTCGGAGAGATCACGGGGGAGGTGACGACGGAGGATTTATTGGAGAGTATATTCACCCGATTTTGTATCGGTAAATAATCTGAAGAGGTCAGAAAACAGTTGATCGCAGCCCCTTTATTCAAATATTATAGAACGGGAAAGTATGTTAACTCAAATTGTGATGACAGATCTGTAAAACCATTCTAAATCAGCTTTGTTTACCGGTCATTAGCAGATTCAGGATGAGGAAACAAATATTTTTAAAAATGAAATATTATTTCTATTTTTGAAACTTATTCTCATTCGTGGTAGTTATTTCTAAAACCAAGTTAACGGACTTTGGACGCAGGCATGCAGAAGCGGTTGAGGCTGTAAATGACTGGTGGGAAAAAACCAAAGAAGCAGACTGGGCTTCTCTTGCTGACATTAAAAGGACCTTTAATTCCGTTGATTATATAGGCAATGACCGGTACATGTTCAATATCAAAGGAAAGAAGTACAGATTGGTTGCCATGATTTTTTTTGATATCAGGACACTGTATATACGATTTATTGATACGCACGATGAATACAATAAAAAGGATTGTACAACCATATAGTTATGATAAATAAGATCAGATCGGAAAAAGAATATAAAGCGGTAATGAAAACCATTGAGACGCTATTGGAGAAGGCGACCAACTCGGGCGGTTTTCACCTGCTGCCCAAAGAAGAATCTGCCATGCTGGCACAGTTTTCTAAAATTGCTGAGGAGTACGAAGACCATGCGATGCAGTTGATGCCGATAAAACCCAAAACAATACAGGAAGCGGTTGAATTCAAAATGGCGGAACAAAAGCTGACCCAGGCTAAACTTGCAAAGAAATTAGGCATTGGAGCGCCCAAACTTTCTCAAATTTTGAACGGAAAGAGAGAACCCGATGTCGTGTTCTTAAAGGCGGTGTATCAAAAATTGAAAATCGATGCCGGATTCCTGCTGACACATGTTTAAACTAGGAGAAGGCAAACGTAAACATCATTGAACAATGTTCCCTGAAGATAAAACCGCAACCCAACGCGCATAGCAGATTTATTACACGAAAGGAATAGAGTGAAGCAACATCATCCACACCTCCGCCAGCAACAATATGAATATCGTCTATCTCCGGAAGCACTTCCTTGGAATCCATTGGAAATGAAAATGCCAGGCTATCCGAAAATATCCTGACTAATAACCGCCAAGCGGATTGTTTGAAAAAGTGAAAGAACACCTGGGAAGGGCTGGAACAATTAAATTCCGGCGGAGGGCATGAGTTGATCGCGATGGATATTCTGCAGGCTTTGCATTACCTCGGAGAGATCACGGGGGAGGTGACGACGGAGGATTTATTGGAGAGTATATTCACCCGATTTTGTATCGGAAATTGATGAATATGACCTTAAAAAAGGGATCAGCAACTCAATCCACTCAGTTTTTTATACTGCTAAACACCAAATCTTCCAAAAAAGCAACAATCTTCGATTCATCTTTATCTTTTCCAAAATCGGTAAGCGAAGGAAGGTTGTGCATAAAAAAGTTTTGAAAATGCGCCACTTCAATCAAAGTGCTTGCAAGCGATTTGGGATATTTATACTTAGGGTTGTAATCTAAAATGATTTCTCCAATTTTTGCGCAAAGGTCTTTGTAAGGTTTAAACAATTGATCTTTGTTGTCTTCAGTCACATGTTTGGTTAAATAGGCTTTGGTGCCCTCGGCAATGATGATTTGATGAAGGATATCCTCATTGAAATAGGTGGTTTTAATATCATCCTCCACAACCGCAGTCAATAATTTAATGACTCTTTTGAGCCTTACGGCAGGGTCTTTAATATTCATGGTGTTTACGGAAACTCGGTATTCCAGCCAGCTCCAATACCAGGCCGCGATATAGATCAGCAAGCGGTGTTTGTTTTCAAAATATCTGTAAATACTGGCCTCGGTAGTGCCAATATCTGCAGCCAGTTTTTTAAAAGTGAAGGATTCAAATCCATTTTTATGGATTAACTGTATGCTGTGCTGAATGATTTTTTTCCCCAGGGCAGATAGTTCCGGGTTTCTGAGAAACAGTTTTTCATTCATTTTTATCTGCAGCGCTATTTCCATGGGTTCGGGTTTTAAGGTAATGGTTTACAAACAACGAAAAATTCCAAGGTCGACAAATCCAAGCGTCAAAATTAAGGAAAGTTTAACAATCTAAAAAGATAGTAAAGCTATCAAGTATGATAAATACACTATCTTTGTGTTGTTAAACTAAAAAAACCGACAATGGAAATAAAAAACATTTTTAAAGATTTTAAAAACGACCTCCCGGCGAGTATCGTCGTTTTTTTTGTGGCCGTTCCGCTTTGCCTGGGTATAGCTCTGGCCTCGGGAGCGCCACTGTTTGCGGGCATCATTGCCGGCATTGTGGGCGGTATTGTAGTGGGTATGGCCAGCGGCTCTCCTCTGGGGGTTAGCGGACCAGCAGCCGGGTTGGCCGTGATTGTGTTGTCCTCTATTGCAGCCATCGGTTCCTGGCCCGCCTTTTTATTGGCCGTGGTGCTGGCCGGAATCCTACAACTCATCATGGGATTTGCCAAAGCGGGTTTTATCGCTTACTTCTTTCCAAATTCAGTGATTAAAGGAATGCTTACCGGTATTGGGCTTCTGATCATATTAAAACAAATACCTCATGCCCTGGGGTATGATAAGGATCCCGAAGGAGACCTGTCCTACTTTCAAACGGACGGCGGGACCACCATTTCCTCCATTTCAAACGCAATAAACGCCCTTTCTCCAGGGGCCATACTGATTTCAACCATTGCAATCGCCATACTGATATTATGGGATACGGTATTAATGAAAAAACATAAACTGTTTCAGGTAATACAAGGTCCGATTGTAGTCGTGGTCCTTGGCATTGCCATGAATTACCTGTACCAAACAGGCGCCTTAAATTTCAGTTTGGATGCGGACCAGGTGGTAAAACTTCCCGTTGCAAATACATTAAGGGAGTTTTTCAGTTTTTTTACGTTCCCGGATTTTTCGGCCATTACTAATTTTAAAGTTTGGGAAGTGGCGGTCGTCCTGGCTATTGTGGCAAGTTTGGAAACATTGCTTTGTGTGGAAGCCACAGACAAACTTGACCCATATAAAAGAGTTACGCCAACCAACCGGGAATTAAAAGCTCAGGGATTGGGAAATGTCATTTCGGGCATGATTGGCGGCTTGCCCATAACCCAGGTCATTGTGCGCAGTACGGCCAATATAACCTTTGGCGGTAAAACAAAAATGTCAGCCATCCTTCATGGTTTATTCCTGCTCATCAGCGCCATTACCGTTGCGGAATGGCTCAATATGATTCCGCTGGCAAGTTTGGCAGCCATATTGATTATCGTGGGTTATAAGTTGGCCAAACCCGCCCTGTTTAAGCAAATGTATAAATTGGGATGGGAGCAATTTGTTCCTTTTGTGGCCACGGTGGTGGGCATATTGGCCACCGATTTATTAAAAGGAATTACCATCGGTATCTTGTTTGGGATCTTCTATACGTTGCGGCACAGCTATCGAAATTCGCATCACCTGAAAGACGTAGTCACTACGCGGGAAGGCCAGCAGGTTCACCACATAGAATTAGCCCAGGAAGTGTCTTTTTTCAACAAAGCAAGCGTAATGCGGACCTTGGAAGCCATCCCGGCCCAGTCGAAAGTGATTATTGATTTTTCCAAATCTAAATCCGTGGCCCATGATGTGATTGAGATCATACAGAATTACAGAATCAATGCCAAGGCTAAAAACATAACCGTTGAAACGGTCAATTTTATTGAACCGGCTTAGAATAATAAAATATTATTAAATCAAATAAACAATATATAAAATGAAAACATTGACTAAAGAAATGCAGGCGGCCATAACTCCTTCCACGGCGCTTAATTTACTAAAAGAAGGAAACAAAAGATTTGTCAGTAACCTTAAAATAAACCGAAACCTGTTGCAACAGGCCAATGAGACCTCCGATGGACAACATCCTTTTGCCGTAATACTTAGTTGCATCGACAGCAGGACTTCGGCGGAATTGATTTTTGACCAGGGTCTGGGTGATGTGTTCAGCGTTCGGATTGCAGGCAATATCATCAATGAAGATATCCTGGGCAGTATGGAGTTTGGTTGCAAGGTAGCGGGGTCCAAGATTATCGTGGTCCTGGGACATACCAAATGCGGCGCAATAAAAGGAGCCTGCGACCATGTTGAAATGGGTAACCTTACCGCCCTCTTAAGTAAAATACAGCCGGCGGTTTACGATGAAAAATCAGTGTCCGAAAACCGAAATTCAGGCAACCCCGATTTTGTGGAAAAAGTGGCAACCCTTAATGTAAAAAGAACAGTGACGGCCATTATGGAACGCAGCCCTATCTTAAAGGAGATGATTGAAAGCGGCGCGATCGGCATTGTGGGGGGTACCCATGATATCACGACAGGCGAAGTAAAATTTTATGAGGATACCTTAATCATTAACAAGAGGGGTGAATGAAGGTATTCAGCCATTCCTATTCGCTCTTCAGCACCACCGCCGGATTACTCCTGGCCGCCTTCATCGTCTGCGAACCGATCAGAACGATCGCAATCAGCAGTACGGCAAGAAAGCCGGCGAACAATTCGGGGAACTGCACGGGGCTGTGATAAGGAAACCGGAGGAGTACCACTTTTTGGAAAAAGAGGTAGGTCAGGGGCAGGGCGATGAGGGCCGATACGGATAAAAGGCTGAGAAAACCGCTGCTTAATAAGTAGATAAGGTTACCCTGGCTTGCGCCCATCAATTTGCGGATGCCGATCTCCTTCAGCCTGGTTTCGGCAGTGAACACTACCATTCCGAACAATCCCATCGATGCGATAGAAATGGCGAGAAATGACAGGAATCCAATGATTTTGATTATAGCAGCAAATTCGTTGTATGCGTTTTCTATTTCTTCGTCATAGAATTGAGCTTTAAATGGATGAACACGATCGATTTTCTTCCAGGTGGACTCAATCTTTGCCAGGGTGGCCTGCATGTCAGTGCTATGTATTTTGGCATTTATGATTGCCCGGTCTTCGGGAGCCCAGGGTATAAAGGCTACCGGCCCGATGACGTTTTCGACCGTGCCGTAGTGAAAGTCTTTCATTACACCGACAATAGTCATCTTACGCCTGTGTACGTGGAAATTACTGAAAGTGATTTCCTGTCCAATTGCCTTCTCTGGATCATTGCCCGCGATGTTAAATCGTTTTAAAAGTTGCTCGTTAACGATCACTTCGCGGGCGGCTTCGGCCGTGGTGGGTCGAACAATAAAATTTCCGCCAGCAACAAGTTTATACTCATGCAGAGGCAAGTAGTTTTCATCGACGTTATTAGTCAAAACCAGTGCAGAGTCCTGCGAATTTTTGTAGGTCATGTATCCACCCCAGGCATTTCCAACGCTGGTGACTATCAATGACCGGGAGAGTCCCGTTACTTCCGGCATCTCCTTCAGTTCCTTGAGAAGCGCATCGGGTTTATTCCCCTGCATATGGATGTTCAGGATGTTTTCAGTGTTGAATCCTAAGTCAAACGAAAGTATGTTTTTATACTGCACGTAGCCGACGGCGGTGGCGGTTATAAAGATGAGGGTGAGCGTGTATTGAATTACCACCAGGGCGCGCCGGAGGCTCAGGTGTTTGAAGGCTTTCCGGGGCGGTCCGTTCCTGAACGCATGGCTCGCGTTGATTTTTGAAAAATACAGGGCGGGGACAAAACCGGCAATCACGCCTACGGTGACCGAAAAAAAGATAAAAGCCGCTACCATAGCCGGACTGAGGTCGAGCTTTACCATGTTTTGCATTTCCGGAGACAGGCGAATCAGTTGCGGGCGAAGCAGGAAAAAAAGGAGGCTGGAAACAAGAAGGGCGGCCAGGGAGATCATGATCGCTTCCACCAGGAATTGGTGTCTCACCTGACTTTTCCCAGCTCCGATGGCTTTGCGCAGGCCTACCTCCCTGAAGCGGCGCAGGGCACGGGCTACCGAAAGATTGGCATAGTTGAAACAGGCTGATCCGATCACCACGAAGGCCAGGCCGACGAGGATCCAAAGCAGGGCCGGAGATACATGAGGTCCCGAAGGACCCATGGATCGGCTGAGTTGCTCTCCGACTACGATCTTATGCAATGGAAGAAGTTCAAGCCGGATCCGGGTGTCCCGGTATCCCTCGGGACCCTGAACAAGATTTTCTTCCCTGGCAATGGCGTCGAGTTGGGACTGGATGGAAACCCGATCCGCATTTTCCTGCAGGAGTAGGTATACCTGGTTTGACCACATGTTTGTCCAGGCCTCAAAACGGGGATCGTGTTGATTCGCTTTTTCAACCGAAGAAAACGATACCAGGGCTTCGAAGCTGATATGGGAAAAGAAAGGAACATCCTTCATGACCCCGGTCACCTGGTAAGGGAGGGAATCGAATTTGATCGTCTTACCGAGTGCGGATTGGCCGCCGAATAATTTTTTGGCGGCGGACTCCGTGAGAACGATGCAGTAAGGATCTTTCAGCGCCGTTTCAGGATTGCCCTCCACCATTGGAAAAGTAAAGATCCTGAACAGCGAAGGCTCCGCCCAGTAGCCCTTGAGGGGAAGAATACGGTCGCCCACCACGGCATCCTGTGAAAAATCGTTTTGCAGAATGACCACTTCTTCGATGCCCGTCATTTTTTCCCGGATTAGTTTTCCGGTCTTGACGGAGGTTGTTGCAAATTTTCCGCCCGGTCCCTGGTTGAAGGTCGCCACATTGGTGATGCGACAGATCCTTTCCCCGTTTTTATGGAACCGGTCAAACGAAAACAGGTCAAACACAAAGGCGATCAGCAATAGACCGACGGACATGCTGACGGCAAGGCCCATGATATTGATGAACGAAAAGAGTTTGTGGCGCATTAAACCGCGCCCCGATGTTTTGATATAACTTTCAATCATGATCCGGCTGATAAAAGGGTTGACCCATTTTGGTTTCTGAACGGTATAGGGTCTGAAGAACTTGAGCGCGTCGATCATATAGATCAGTTTCGCGCGACGGGGGCCGACGGACCGCAGATTTCGCTCGAAGTATTCATTGAGGTCCCCGATCAGATCTTCCGCAAGCTCGGGCTTGCAGTACCACTCTATAAATTTCCGTGCCCAGGAGGGAGGCTGGTGTTGCGGTTGTTCTTTCATGGTGTTATTTCCAGGCCAGTGAGGGGATCCTGTCCCACAACTGATCGCGCATGGCTTTGGTCCGGACCAGGGCTTCTTTCCCCGTTACCGTGAGTTGATAGAATCTTTTGCGTTTTCCGCCCCGGGACTTGGTGGCTTCACCCAGCTCACTCTTCACAAATCCCTTCTCTTCGAGGCGGTGGAGCACCGAATGCACCACGCCAAGTTTCACGGTACGGCCGTTGTGAGTCGAGAGTTCGTCGCATATCGCTACGCTATATGCTTTATCCATCAGGGCGGCTATGGTGAGTAAAACAAGTTCTTCGAATTCTCCGAGGTTTGTACCCTTCATCTAAGATATTTATTACGCAAATGTATGTAAAATTATTATATTATACATACAAAAGGTGATTAAATAATTTTTGACTGGAGCCATTCAGGCCTTAAATCACAAACGGAAATATTCGTCCCTCAGATATTAGACAGGCCGTTGAGTGCAAAGAAATGGACGGTGAGCCCTTCGTTGCCTTTACTTTTTCTACGGCTGGTTTGTAAACAAATTACACAGATAATGTTAAGTACTTGAACCCAAACATGCAATGGACTTTATATTACACGCTTTGGGTTGAAGTTTTGTCCTGAGGATATATACTGTAAAATAAAACAGGCCCATCCGGCACAGAGACTGCTTTCCCGCGATGGCCCTATTTACCATTCCGCTTCCCTAAAGTAAAACCTTAATTAGACCCGGTCACTTTAGCCCCCTCAAAACTAAAGCCCATTGCTTCCATTTTCATTTTGGTAACCGCTTTCTGGTCATCCATCTGGAATTTAAGCAGCGCCTTTCCGTCGGCATCAAAGGTATGAGGCGTTGCGGTGGGGGACAGCGGGCCCGTCTGCCCGTTGGCCTCTATTATGAGGGTACCATCCTTTACAGAGATTGTAATAAACTCAAACGGCAGGCCGGTCATCCGGTATTTGCCGGTGTATGCGTTCAGGTCACCGGTGGGGGCAAGGGTTTTGGGTTTTACATCCACCGTGCCGGTTTTAAACCGGGTATTCAGCAAGATCATCAGGGACCCCGCTTTTTTTAATTCCGGGTTTGTGAAGACGAGATAGAGAGGATGAAACCCGGTAGTCGGCTCCAAATTGATTAATACCGGCTTTGGGCTGAACCCGGCGCCGTGATCTCCGATAAATTCAGATTTACCAATGAGTTTACCCGAGGGCTGACCGATACGGACTTCAATATATCCCCCGGCGGCATTCAATTGGGCTTTAGGCGCCATAGCCATGGCTTCCAGCTGGGTCAGCCCGGTCAGATCGATGTCTTTTAATCCGACATAACTTCCCGGTTTAGTGGGAATAACAAATTTGTTGCCTCCAAAAGACATTTTGTTGACATCGCTGAATTCTTCGTAATCGCTTGGGTTGATTCCGGGATTGCGCAAAACAAAGGATTCTTCAGTAAGAATTCCCGGCAAACTGTTTGCTCCATGGTCTTTGTAGGCGGCCCGGAAGATATAAACACCCTGGCCTTTATCTCCGTCGGGCAGCTTGATGGTATACTTTCCTTCAACAGGCAGTGATTTAACTTTTGGTTTATCATCTGCAAGGCTCAGAATATACCTGGTCATCTCAGCAGCGTCCTCAGCGGACAACTGCGGATGTGGAGCCATGGGCACCTGGCCCCAGACCCCCTGGCCCCCGGAGATGATTTTTTTGGCGAGTACTTGCTGAGCTCCGGGTTTTCCTTTGTTTTTGAGTGCAATGTCCCGGTACGTGGGCCCGATCAGTTTTTTTGTAACATCGTGGCAGGTTTTACAATCTCCGGCGGCAATGAGTTTCATGCCTTTGGAAAAAGCCGCAGTAGCGTCTGCCGTCCGGTGGCCCTGGGCTATGATGGTTTTGTCATGGCCTTCCGCGAGATAGTCTATATTGACCGATATTTCCTCGGGATTTATTTTTCCATTGGAGGTGCTTCCATCCTCCTGGTCATCCACCACCACCTTGTACTCGTATGTTTTATCCGGGAAATAAAAGGATTTATTGTTTTCCCCAAGATCAAATTTCAATACGGGAGGCTCATTTCCGGCAATCAGTTCTACGGATTGTGTGGAGATCCCGCCCCGGTTATCGGCCGCAGTCAAGGTGACTTTATAAATCCCGGCCCGGCTTAAATCAAGATCTACTTCAGGCCCAACAATATTTTTAATAAACCCGAGTTTGGAGGTAATCTTCCAGGCAAAGCTTAAAGTATCTCCATCCGCATCCGTGGATTCTTTGGAAGAAAGGGTAGTTTTGAAGGGAACCGAACCAGCCAGTTTGCCGGCGACCAGCCTGATCTCCGGCTTTCTGTTGCCGCCGTTGTATTCGATCCTGACCAGACGGGCATCATCGTTGGCCGAAAACCATCCTGAGCCATATTCGAGCAGGTATAAGTCTCCGTCGGCCGAAAATTCCATATCCATCGGATTGCTGAACCGGTAACCGGGCATAAACCTTTCCATGGATTGATAATGGCCTTCCTGGTCCATGGTCACGGCCATGATCCACCCGCGCATCCACTCATAGATAAACAGTTTTTTATCGTAATACTTTGGAAACGCCCTTTTAGCCGTCTTAAAATCCTCTGAATAAAAAACAGGCCCCGCCATGGCATTCCGCCCTCCGGTTCCCACCAGCGGAAATTCTTTGGATTCCGCATAAGGATACCAGATAAAGGCTTTTTGTGCAGGGGGAAGCGCTTCCAGGCCGGTATTGTTTGGGGAAGTATTGATGGGTTTTGAGGCATCCCACAATTCCAGGGACTTGCTCTCTGCAAAATCGTATTTGTAATAAGGCTTGTTGTCCCCGACAAAATGGGGCCAGCCAAAATTACCGGCCACCCTGGCCTGGCCGACTTCATCATGGCCCGCAGGTCCTCTTGCCGGATCTGCATCATTGGCATCCGGGCCCACTTCCCCCCAATAAACAAATCCGGTTTTTTTGTCCACGGAGATACGGAAGGGATTGCGATGGCCCATGGTATATATTTCAGGCCGGGTCTTATCGGTGCCGGCGGCAAACAAATTGCCTTCCGGAATCGAATACGTCCCATCCGCCCTGGGTTTGATACGGATGATTTTTCCTCTCAGGTCATTGGTATTGGCGGAGGATTTCTGGGCATCCCAGGGCATCCGGTCGGGCCTTTCATCGCTGGGACTGTAACCGTTTGAACCATGGGGATTGGTATTGTCTCCGGTCGAAAGGTATAAATTGCCATCTTTATCGAAAGCGATCGACCCGCCGGTATGACAACATTGCTCGCGCTGGGTAGGGACCGCCAGCAGCACTTTTTTAGACTTCAGGTCCAGGACATCCCCAACCAGGGTGTACCGGGTCAATATATTCTGTGACTTACCGGGATCGGAATAATACAGGTAGATCCAGTGGTTGACATTAAAATTGGGGTCCTTGTTCAATCCCAGCAAGCCGTCCTCTGCTTCTGAAGTTTTTCCTTCCCGGTCTTTGTATTGGGTGCTGACCGGGATCGTTGCGATGGTCTTAACGGATTTGGTCCGGGTATTGTAAATTTTCACTGCGCCATGCCGCTCGATAAACAGAATACGCCCGTCATTCAGTACGCTCAGTTCCATGGGTTCATTGAGTTTTTCCAGAAGGATGACTTTTGAAAACCGGTTTTCTTCGGGTTTAGCTTTAGAATAATCCAGGATCACGGGTTTTTCCGAACTCATGGCATATTGAAGCCCGGCCCAGACGTGATTTAAAAACAAGGGTTCGGAAAAACTCTCATCGGTATGTCCCATGGCCGTATAGAAGGCCCTGCCGCCGTCAAAATCATGGTACCAACTCATCGGGTGGTGGTCTCCGTTTTTTCCCCCGCGGTATGATTTTTCATCGATTTTCACCAAAACTTTAATAGTGGGATCGATTTGTTTAAAGCTGTAGAATTCATCCAGGCGTTCAAATTCATCGGGCATGCCCTGCGTCGCCCAGTTCTTTTCGACGACCTGGAATTTTCCTTTCTGGACATTGTCCGGGTTGGGGTGATCGAGGAAATAGGCGCCGGCCAGGCGGCCATACCAGTTCCAGTCGTATTCGCAGTCCGTGGCCGCGTGAATGCCCAGATAACCGCCTCCGGCCTGGATATACCGCTCAAATTGAGTTTGCTGTTCATTGTTGAGGACATCCCCCGTGGTATTGAGCCAGATGACGGCATTGTATTGTTTCAGGACATTCGCAGTAAATTGTCCTGCATCTTCGGTAAAATCCACGTCAAAGCCTTTTTCCTCCGACATTTGTTTGAAGGCCAGTTTGCCGGCATCGATGGAAGTGTGACGGAAGCCTTCCGTTTTACTGAATACCAGCACGCGGAGCTTAGTTGGATCGTCGGAGCTGAATGCAAGTAAAAAGAACAAAGCCAGGGGGAAAACAAACAGGTATCGGGAGGAGGGACCGGTAACGAACATAAAATCGGATTTTGAGGTTGAGTAAAACCTGATCAAAGATAAGAGACTATGGTATAAATCTTGAATCGACGGGCAAACGAGAAAGCGCCATGTCCCATGATGGCAAACATTAATAAAACAGTGAAAAGAATCACGCGCACCTACTTGTTTATCCTGCCCACTGATACCACAAGCGCCCAATCCGTTTCTCCAGCCTGATTTTTCCCGGGCGGAACAAACCTACTGATGCCGGTATTGCTAAAAGCCGACGTTTGCACCGGGAGGTACCGGCCGACGGTAGGATCAAACCAGTATGCGAAGCCCGGTTTACTCAGGACCTGCAAATCCACGCTGACTTCTCCCGGGTGTGCAGGAGGAAAATAGGCTACAAGAAAGGTTCCGTCCCTGGCTGCCGCGGCAGCTATATAAGAAGCGGAGGTATCTATATTTTCCGGATCCTGAATGAAATTTTTCATTCCGTTTAACCCCGCGGGTACCAGTTTCCACCATTCCACCGACTTAATAAACCGGTTGAGCCTGGCCATGTCTCGGGCGCCCCGGGTATTCAGGTGCTGCTGCCATAGCGGGTCAATAAAGGGCCAGACATATCCATTGCCTGAAATATATCCTCCGATGGTGCTCAGCCAGCCCCACCATTGAAAACGGCGCACGGGCTGGGTGGCGTTCGGATTGTAATTGTTTCCATCGGGTCCTTCTTCATCGTAAGGTTCTTCAAGCAGGAAGGCCGGCATGGGGGGATCGTGCGCATAAGCCTTCCGACCCAGGTAAGGGACCGGAACTTTCAATTCCCAGGTATAAACACCGTTGAGGGTCATCTCATGGCCGAAGGCAATATTGTCGGCCGCGTTTTCCCCGCTGTGTGATTCGGCGGTGTATTGGGTGGACTGTTGGTCTTTCACACTTTTCAGTCCGTCGATAAGGGCCTGTTCGGCCATTTGTTGTTCGTCATTAAACTTTCCCATGTCGCCCAGCAGCATCCAAACTATGTTTTTTCTCCCCTTGTAGCGGTTTGCGATCCAGGCGCCATAGGCCTTGGTTTTTTCTTTGCCGTTGGCGACCAGTTCTTTCATCCAGCCCTGCTCTTCTCCGTTGTATCCCAGGTAAGCCGGAAACATAAAGACCAGCAGCCCCTTCCTCTCACAGTAGGCAAGAAACCGGTCGACAAAAAGCCAGTATTTTTCATTGGGTGTGGTAAAGTCGGGCGCTTCCTGGACTAAAATATTGTATTCAAGTTTACCGTCCCAATCCGAGCCGTTGAGCCTTTTCAGAAAAGGCAGTTCGCCCTCTCCGTTGAAAGGCGCATGATTTCCCGTCGGCCAGTGGATGATCACCGCGATCTAAAGGCGTTGTGACCGTGCGCCAGGGTGTTTTCGACAAATTTCCGGTAGGCTTTTTCAGGTTGGGAAAGAATGCACCAGGCGGTGCGGCCAAGGATCGGGAAGGGTTTGTTTTTCCGGTCTACGAGATGCCTATGGTCATCGCTGATGCGGAGAGGAAAAGCGGCCTGCGCATATACACAGTGAAAAACAGTGCTAAAAAGTATAGAAGCCGCCAAAGCCTTGATCATAACTTTTTTGTTTAATCTGTGAAAATATCTATGAAAATTAAAATTCAAAAATGACCTTATACTGAGCCGAAGCCAAGCTTCGTCCAAATGAGAGATAAAAATTACCCCTAAGGGTGAAAAATTCAATTTAAACAGAAACCATTTTTGGGCCATGAAAGCCCATTTACCAATCCTTGTAATTTTTGCATTTATCCTGAATGCCTGCGAAAAAGACCAATCCGGCGGAGATACGGAAAAGATTATTTATGGAAAGATCCGGCTGACCACCAAAATAGATGGGGATGACCGTGAGTATTTTGTACATGTTCCCAAAGCCTATACGGGCAAACAGGCGGTCCCCATGGTATTTATGCTGCACGGTACCAGCGGGGATGGAGAAGAATTTTACGACAGATCGGGCTGGAAGGAAGTGGGGGAATCGCAAAATGTGATCACCGTATTTCCATCCTCCGGGAGATATTGCATTCATACCCAGGGTGAAACTAACAAGACCACCAAATGGAATACCGCGCCCGATGCAGAATGGACTTTTTGCAGCGGGCAGGCCCCTAAGGATGATATTAAGTTTCTGCGCACCATTATCGGTGAATTGTCCTCAAAATATAAGATAGACGCCAAACGGATCTACCTGGCCGGTTTTTCCAATGGAGGCCAGATGGCCGCAAAATGTTCCATCGAACTGAGTGATAAACTGGCTGCCGTTGTACTAAGCGCCGGAACGTTTTATCTGGACACCATCTATACGCCAAAAAGAAAACTGCCGGTGCTTTACCAGGTGGGCAATGAAGACTACGGCCCCGGCAATACAGGCCCGGCCATCCCGATGAATCAGTTCTCTTACCTGATCAGCACCCCGGGATTGACCTTTAAAGACGGCAGGTTCAATATCATCGCCACGGATCACGTCCGTAATTTTGCGCTCAATCCAAATTTTACAATCAGCGGCGACACCACCAAAGCAAGTATTGCCACGTATAAGCCGCTATTGACGACCGAAACACACGAATTTCAGTATATATTGATCAAGGGCTTGAAACACGCCTATCCAAACGGAGACAACCATCCATTGGAAGCAGCCGAACTCAATTGGAGCTGGATGAAACAATTCAGCTTGTAAGCACAGGGGAAATGCCTGTTTGCAGTCTAAATTCCTGGTAAGAGCAATTTTTCCAGTCCGAAGCCAAGCTTCGTCCAAACCTTCGAGGATTAACCAAGTTCTAAAATGTCCGCCTGTACTCCAAAGTGGCAATAAAACTCCTGGTCAATCCGTCCGGCCTTTCTTTTCTTACAATAAAGGGGACCCCGGCGTTCAATTGAAGGGAATGGTTGTTGTTTATTTCATAATCAAAATGAACGGTGCCGTTTAAAGTCAGGCCCTGGGAACCATCGATGGCCCGCTCCAAACCCTCCCGGTCTGTGTATTGGTCTTTGCCCAGGTGAATGACCGGCAGCAAACCCGGGGTAATTTTAAACTGGTTGTTTAAAGGAATGGAATAAGAAACCCGGGCCATTAGGTCTCCCCTCCGCCTGAACCGGTTAGTGGTTTGAAACTTTTTTAAGGCCGAGCCGGCAGGATAATCTTCCGCGGCGAATTCGTTTTGATTCTGGGCAAGGGGCTGTTGGAGGGCCAAGGCCAGGTGAAATTTATTCCATACGCGGCTGATTCCAAGCAGGAGGTCCAGGGTACCCAGGCTGGACTGATAATCCATGGGCAAAGGCAGGTTCTTTTTAATTTTACTTGCGTCATTCAATGGCAATTTGAATCCCAGGGTGATTTTTCCTATGGTGCCGGCGGGATAGTCCGCACTCAGAAAAAGGTCTGAAAAGCCGAAAGCGGAAATCCCATTGCCGCTTTGGGACAGGGAGGTGAGCCTGGCGCTGAAACTCAGTTTTTTATTCAACATCCGCTGGTAGTCAAGATGGGTGCCAAAGATGGTAATGGAATGATCCGCCCGTCCGAAACTCAATCCGAGTTTAAGCTCATTTTTGAAACCGGACGTGCTGTCCAAACCATTGGGTTTAAAATTGCCCAGGGTGCAAAATCCGGCATCGCTGCACCCCTGGCCCCGGGCAGTATATATGAGGGCGCTCAGTCCAATCATCATCATTATTAAACCCAGGCTTTTATTTTGCATAGCTTATAGGATTTGTGTTATTAATTTACTCCAATTCTGCCCAATCGTGCAAGATCTTTTTTAGCAGGGGATGAAGGACGATCCGGGCCTGGATCTGAACAGGGGACATAAAATTTTTATTTCTTGCCAATGCGATACAACCTTCCCTGATCTGTGATGGTATACAAAGCCCCATCCCGGCCCTGGGTAATGTCCCGGAAACGCTGACGCTCGCCCGAAAACAACCTCTCTTCGCCGGTAACCCTGTTGTTTTCAATGACCAGCCGGCAGATATGACCACCGCTAAGCGTAGCAATAAATAAATTGTTTTTCCACTCGTTGATTTCCGCACCATTATAAAACGTGATCCCGCTGGGTGAAATGACGGGATCCCAGTAATAAACCGGTTGTTCGAGCCCTTCCTTTTGTTGTATGGCATCGCCGATCCTGGACCCGCCGTATTCAATGCCGTAAGTGATGACGGGCCAGCCGTAGTTTTTGCCGGCCACGATCCGGTTGAGTTCATCCCCGCCCCGGGGCCCGAATTCGGTTTCCCACAAATCCCCGGTCACCGGATGAAAAGCAATGCCCTGCACATTGCGGTGGCCATAGGAATACAGTTCCGGCCGGGCACCGGACCTGCCGGCAAAGGGATTGCCGGGGGCCGGCTTGCCATCCCGGGTGAGGCGGATGATCTTGCCCAATCCGGAATTGATGTCCTGGGCCTGGGGGCGGGTTGCCCGGTCGGAGCGCTCACCGGTGGTCAGAAAAAGGTGGCCTTCCTTTGAAAAGAGCACCCGGCCGCCATAGTGCAGCGCTCCGTCGTAGGCGGGAGTGGCTCGGTAGATAACCGCTACCTGCTCCAGGCTTTTTTCATCCGAAGACAAGATGCCCCGGGCGATTGAAGTAACATTCCCTTCGGGCAAGGGTTCGGAAAAGGCCCAATAAACCATTCGGTTGCTCGAAAAAGAAGGATCGATGCAAAGGCCCAACAAGCCCCCCTGGCCCCGGCTGTTTACTGCAGGAATGCCGTCGAGGGGATCCCCCACGGCCCCGGAAGCGGAAACAATGCGCATCGTACCGCTTTTCTCGGTAATGATAAACCGGCCATCGGGCAGGGAAACGATCCCCCAGGGACTTCGAAGGGATGAAGTCAGGAGTTTCAACTCATAAGGAGTTTTCGTCGTGACCGCACCGATCCGCGTCTGGCCTATAAATGCAGGTTTATAATTGGTATTGGCATTTTGGGTTTCCACCGATGCATTGGCTTTTCCGGGCTGGGCGGTGGACTCACAGGAAACGGCCATGAGGAAAACAGCCACCAAAAACATACAATTGGATTTATTCATGATTTAACTCAGATTTGAATCAGGTATAAGGTTGAAACGGGCCACCGTCGCGGACGCCCCGGAATGGAGGGCCGGATCATGCCTGTTTCGTTTAATAGTTTAACGGATTTTCGGTAAAATTAGGCGTTATCCCTATTAAAAACCCGCAATTCAGGCCTTAATAATATTTTTCAAAAAGTTCAGGCATAAGACCGCAGTATGCGGAGAAACTAAAGAGCTATATCCACTCAAAGTGACTGAACTTTGACCGGTACATACCGAAGGCTGAAAGACCCTGACTGACAAAACAAGTTTAAAATATCTATATTGGTAAGGTGACCATGGAAACCAATGATCGTTGACCAATGATGTGTAACCATCTGGCGAAATATTTAAAGTATAAAACCATCCTGTTTTACAGTGTGTTTTTTAGTCTTTCCGCCCTTCAATCAGCTTTTGGACAGGTTTCGGACACCAGCACGCTCACTGAAGCAGGATCACCGGAACCCATCTGGGTGCTATCGCCCGCCGGGAGTATGCAAAAAATAACCGAAGCTCCGGCCCTGGTTTCCTTAGTGTCCAACGATCTGACCCAGAAATACGGATGGCTCAGCGTCAACGAGATTTTGTACAGCCTGCCCGGATTTGCGCCCTCCCAGGATTACGACCGAAGGACCGTCTCCTTCCGGGGAGTGTTTGAGGGTTGGAATAAGAACCATATCCTCACCCTGGTGGATGGTATCCCTTTTAACGATAATCTCTATGGCAGCGCATACACCTGGGAAAACAGCCCCCTGGTTTTTACCAAATCTTATGAAATCAGCCGGGGACCCGGGGGCTCCCTATACGGGGGAAATGCCATAAACGGTACTGTCGCAGCCAATACCCTGGAAGCGACCGACCTCGATGGGATTGCCAGGGTGCGCTTGCGGGCGGGTTCAAACAAAACCCTCATCACGGATTTCCTCACCGGAACCGAAAATAAATCGGCGGGCATCGTAGCTTCCTTCACCCGCTTTTATACGGGGGGCAATGAATACGAATCCTATGATCTTTCAGGGCGAACCCGGACGAATGCTGGTCTGGAAAAATTTAAAATCAGGGATGAACAGGACAACAGCTATTTTTTTGCCAAAGCTTACGGCAAAGGAAAATACAAAGGGCTTTCCCTACAGTACCATGAGCAACATTGGGAATTTCAGACCGGTCATGGCTGGCTCTTTTCCGTGCCGGACCAACCCGAGTCCATGAATGAATACCGGAGGGTACTTGCCTTTAAATATTCACCAGGCCGGGAAGGCAAGAGATTTAACTACGAGGCCCTGGCGAGGTACCAGGATCATGGGGTACACTGGAACATGCGTTTTTTTCCAGACCGCAGCACCGCCTATGGCCTTGATTTTCCCAACGGAGTATCCGAATCGCTGAAGACCGGCGCAAAAGATTTTTTTATCCGTTTCCAGGGAACCTATTCCCTGGATTCAAGCAAGTTCCTGTTTGGTTTGGACGGCGACCGGTTTTATTATCGCGGTGATGTGTTTCATACGGCCAATATGGACCTGAACACGTTCACGGCGCCGGATTCTTCAAACCGGACGTATACGCTGAATCCGTGGATGGAATACATATTGGATAAACCGGTACACCATGCAGCGGCCTTTGTCCGGTATGTTTCACCGATGTGGTTCGATAAACTCCAGCTCATCCTCGGAGGACGGTATGAACACCGGTTTTTTAATTATACCGATATCCAATCCGCGGGAAGGCCGATCAGGCACAAAAGTTTTAATTTATTTGCTCCGCATGCCAGCCTGACCTTTCATGCGGGCGATCTGGTCTTGAAAGCGATGGCGGGAAGGAGCTTGCGCAGCCCATCGCCAACGGAGATGTTCGGGGCCAATACCTTTACCCTGGCATCCAATATCAAGGAACTGGAACCTGAGATCCTGACGAATTTTGACCTGGGCCTGGACTGGAAATGGTCGGAATCCCTGAGGTTCGGTTTAAACGGCTTCCTGTTTCATTTTGAAAATCAAATCGCCTACAGCGTAGCCAATGCCAACCTGAGCACCAATATTTACAGTTTAAAAACGGCGGGCCTGGAGGCGGAACTTCATTTCACCGGAAACCGCCTTTCCGGTTTTTTCAATTATTCATTCAGCAAACGCCTGGATGAATCCATATCCGATTCGACCGTAGCCATCAGCAGGAAAAAACTCACCTGGGCGCCCGCGCATATGGCCAACCTGGGCATGGTCTATTCAATACCGAAATTTTACGCCGCGATCGGCACGCATTTCCAGGGCGAAGTGGCCAGAAGGTCCTCCGATATCCTTGAAGCCTTTGAAGGGTACCGGCCGGCCGCCGTTTCTTCCTGGGTCAATCTGGACGCCAAGGTTGCCTATAAATTAAATCCCTCGGTGGAAATCGGCCTTTCCGCAAAAAACATCACCGGCCAGGGACAATACCTGGTCAAAAACAACGCGGCTCCTTTTGATTACCGCCGGGAAGGAAGAAGGGTGTTTATGGATCTGAGTTTCCGGTTTTAGTTTAAAACCGCCTGGGTTGATCTTAAAACCTCTTTCCTCTGTGCGTCGACCCTTTTCATGATATACGGTAAGCCCGGTTGAAAAAGTAAAATTAAAAAATTTTATTTTAGAGATTTAGGAGTATTCGAAAATTAATTATTTTAGTAATCGAATACAAGCGATAGGACCCAGGAACCCCTTTCCCTTCTGCTTCCTCACCCTCCTTGCTTGCAGAACCTGCATAAAATGAATAACTATGAAATATTTGTTTGTTATTTTAAACCTTCGTCTGCCCACCATTAAGTGGGCAATCTTTGGGGTTATTCTGCCATTGCTTCCGGGATTCCCTGCCTTGGCGCAAAAAGAAATCCCTGCATTCCGTTTTGGAAAATTGCCGGCATCCAATTTTATACCCAAGGTGTGTCCAATTGACAGCGCGGCCCATGCTTATTATTTATTTGATCATGGCCAATCCACCTTTCTCATTACCCCGGAAGTGTTTAAAGTGGTTTTCGAACGTCATTTCAGGATCCGTATCCAGGATAAATCCGCCTTTGATCAGGCGGATATATCCATCCCCTTGTATTACAAAGACCCCAAATCAGAGGAAAAACTCGTTGAACTCAAGGGGATCACCTACAACCTAGAAAATGGAGAGCTGGTCGAAACCAAACTCGAAAAGTCATCCATATTCAAGGAAAAAACAGGGGAGCATCAAAACCAGGTAAAATTTACCATGCCCAACATCCGGGAAGGAAGTATTATCGAAGTCCTATACAAAATCGAATCGGATTTCCTCTTTAATTTCCAGGGTTGGGTTTTCCAGCACGACATCCCAGTGCTGGAAAGCGAGTACCTCACGGCCATCCCGGAGCAATTGCAGTATAATCCTTATTTCTGGGGATACCTGAAGGTAAATGTATCGCGTGAAGAGCGAAAAAAACCAGGATATGATTTTTTTGAAATCCTAAACGGTTATCTGATCCGGAACGTTCCCGCATTTCCCTCAGAACCCTATATTCACAATAAGGAAAACTACCGGACCAGGGTGGAGTTTGAACTGGCTTCCACCAAATTTGGAATTGATTATAAAGAATATACCAAATCCTGGGCTGCCCTGAATAAACTATTACTGGAAGACCAGCAATTTGGCTTGCAACTCAGTAAAACTGGGTATTTTAAAGACGAAGTGGCCGAGATCCAGGCTAATTTTTCTCAACCCAACGATAAGATAAATGCCGCCCATCAGCTGATACAACAGCGGATGCGATGGAATGGGGACCACGGTATTTATACCACCGGAAATATCCGCAAATCGTTTGAACAGCGGAAAGGCAATGTAGCCGATATTAACCTTTGCCTGGTTTCCATGCTCAGGGAGCTGGGACTGAGTGCATTTCCAGTTGTACTCAGCACTATTGACAATGGGGCCATTTTGCCAACGTTACCAACGTTGACTAAAATGAATTATGTATTGGCTGCAGTGATCCAGGGAGACAAAAAAATCCTTTTGGATGCAGCGGACCCTTTCGCCACGCCCAGTCTACTGCCTGGAAAATGCCTTAACGGGCAAGGGAGGCTGATCAACGATCAGGATGGGGTGTGGGTAGATCTCAAAACTTCCAAAATAGATCAATCGCAAGCCTATTATAAACTGGATCTCGATCCCCAGGATGGGTTCAAGGGCACCTACCAGGAAAGGCATTTTAATTATTCCGCCTATAGGATGCGACATCAATTGGGTGATTCCACCGACTTGACCGAGTATTTGAAAAACATCCACGAAAAACATCCCGGAACAGAACTGACGGAAGCGATCATGACCAATTTTAATGACTACCAAAAAGACATCATCCTCGACGCCAAGATCAAAACCCGGGGAAATATGGAAGTGACTGATGAACTGATTTATTTTACCCCGATACAAATGGAAAAGCTGGTGGACAACCCCCTGAAGATTGAGGACCGGCAATTTCCCGTTGAATTCGAATATCCCTGGCTGGTCAATGCCACCGTAGAAATAAGAATCCCGGAATCCTATGATCTCGAAAGCACCCCAAAATCGGCCATTTTCCAGAATGCCTCTAAAACAGCAAAATTTACCTTCGGAGTTGAGGTTGTTTCCGGGAATACTTTGAAGATCAGTTCCCTGATATTTCTGACCAAAGCACAGTACGAAGTAGACGAATATGAAGGATTGAGGGATTTTTTTAACCTGGTGGTCTCCAAACACGCGGAACAAGTGGTACTGAAGAAAAAGGTCTGATCATGAAATTATTTTATCCTTTTATCTTTTGCCTCGTTTCTCCTTTTCTGTATGCGCTTCCCGCAACGGAACCTGATTACATTACCATTCATCATTCCAAAACCCATTATAAAATCAACGCGTTGGACGATGTGGAAGAATCCGTGTGGAAAAACTATACCATTCATCACGAAAAAGGGTTAAAAGAAGCTACGCTGATCCTCCCGTATGATAAACAATCAAAAATAACCGAAGCTGAAATCATGGTCAAAAACAAGTTTGGAATGATCACCAAATACAAACTTCGCGATTTCACGGATCAGGTGATGCAGGACGGATATTCGATTTTTTCTGACAACAGATTAAAGTATTTAAAGATTGAAGCAACCGGCTTTCCAATGAACATCGATTTCCGCTATACTATAAAATATAACAGCACCCTCGGCCTCGGCCGGTGGATGCCGCAGGAGGGGTATCATTACAGGCTGGAACATGCGGAATTGACGGTTCAATCGGAGATTCCGGACCTGGTATCCTATAAGGAAGTGAATTTTCGGGGCGCCCGCCAGGTCGAATCCAAATCCCTTGCCTGGGTGACGGATACCCTGGAGGCTATCCAGGACGAAGACTTCGACACGCCAATGGAAGAAAAGTTCAGCATGGTGTTGTTGGCAACGAATCAAATTGAGTTCGAAGGTCACCGGGGCGACCTGGGCGACTGGAATCAGTACGGCAAGTGGGTGAATGGCCTGATCCGGGACAGGGACCAATTGCCTCCTGAGGACCAACTTAAAATCAATGCCTTGGTCAAAGCCACCGATTCGCCCAAATCCAAGATCAACACACTCTACAAGTATTTGCAGGAAAACACAAGGTATGTGAGCATCCAGTTGGGCATCGGGGGATTTCAGCCCATGGCGGCCTCAGAGGTTGCGAAAGCCGGATATGGAGATTGTAAAGCCTTGTCAAATTATATGAGGGCCTTGTTAAAACACGTGGGGATCAATTCTTATTATACCGAAATCGGCTCCGGAAGCCGTAAAATCAATCACACCGACTTTAGCAGTCTATACCAAACCAATCATGTGATCCTGACGGTTCCAGGCCCTGAGGATACTTTGTTTTTGGAATGTACCAACCAATATTTCCCACCAGGATATCTCGGCAATGCCAATTCAGACCGATATGCGCTCATGGCTTGCCCGGAAGGCGGACGGCTTATCCGGACTCCTGTATACGACGAAGGCAGTAATACCCTGACTTCCCATAGCGAACTCAGGCTGGATGCTTTTGGTCATGGCGCCTCTTTCACCACCGCACGATATGGCGGCCTTTTTTATGAAACCTATGCCGACTATGACCTAAAAGGGGAAAAGGAGAAAAAGGAACAACTGCTGGAAAATCGCAAAGGCATGGACTATGCCCTCGATTCCTTCAATTACTTTTTTGACTACGCCTCCGTGCCCCGGATCGCTTTCAATGAATATGCCCACATCAAAAAATATGCCTCCGTCTCCGGTATCAGGATGTTTATCCCCCTGCAATTGATCCATGAATTGGCCCCGGATCTAATACCCGGTAAATCCCGGATGAACGATATTGTGATTCCTTTTGGATTTTCCCAAAAGGATACTTTATCAATAGTCATCCCATCCGCTTATGAAATAGAAAGCCTGCCTAAACCTTTTACCATTAAATCGGTGTTCGGGGAATTGGATTTTAATGCAACGGTTATGGACCGGACGGTACAGATCAGACTTCATTTTACCTTGCTCAAAACACGGCGATCCAAAGAAGCGTATACCGAATTTTCGGATTTATTGTCGAAAGCTTCCAAGGTCAGGCAATCCAAAATAGTGATCAAGAAGATAGAAAAACCCTGAAACCATATTTAATAGGATTATAGGATTATAGGATTGATGGGATTATTAGGATTAATTGGATTGATGGGATTGATAGGATTGATGGGATTGATATTGCAGTTTACAAATTGGCGGAAACAGGTTTTTCGCTTTTAAATCTTCGTATCAAAACGAGGGTTCCGTAAGCCAAAACCAATAGACCCGCCAGGAACAGCGGCCAGTTGAAAGTTGAGGGAATATAATCAGACAGAATGCCGTCCAGGTATTGGGACCCGGAAAGGACATCCGACCTGTCCATGAAGCTTATTGCCCTTAGGTATTTCCAGAAATCCCAGACAAATGAGAGGATGACTACCAAACTGCCTGCGGCAAACAGGCCCCATTCATTGGCTTTTAACCGCGTGTCCTTTTCCTGTGAGTGATAATAAAAGATGGCCGAAGCCAAAAGGATCATGTTGAGGCATAGGATGCAGGGAGCAATCACCGGGCCCACCCAGGGAACGGGAATTAAAAAAAGAATATCCCAGGTGAAAAAGGATTCCGGCCAGTCCAGGAGGATCCATAGAAACAAATAATAAAACAGGTCCCAGATCGCAAAACAAAAAATGAATACGGCAAGGCGGAGGGAAGCCTTGCGGGCTGAAAGCATGCCTATGCCCAGCAACATCAGGATGGTAGCCGCTTCGCGCAACAATTCAACCATCGCCATTTCTGCCTCCATGGGCACCAGGGGAAATTTAAAGCCGTCCGGATAATACAATTTCCGCAGGTAGACCACGACCGCGGATTCCAGATAACCCATGGCTATGCTGAAAACGGCAAGCCAGATGATCGTTTTGATTTTCATTCTACCCGGAGTCATCGTCCTCTTATTTGAAACCGAACAGGACCGGGAAAATAAAAGTCACCACCAGGGCCCAGAGGACGTAAACAGGCAAATAGGAAGCAATGCTTTTTTCGACGGTTTCCGCTTCGGTTTTGTTCCGGATGGTTTTTAAAAGACGGTAACTCACCAGCAGTAAGTTGATCAGCATCAGGAGATTTCCCCCCAGGACGGCAAGCCGGTTTGGGGTAATGCCCCACTCGGAAATCCGGAACAGGATGGCGGACAGGGCAATGCCGTTGATCAGGATGGTTACCCCGGAAAGGGCAAACAACATCATTCTCTGGCCGTTGCCCCCGTTTTTTGAACTTTCGGCAATGGAAAAAAGGATGATCGCCATGACCCCGATCAGCAAGGCATTAAAAATCAAAAGAAATTCCCTGTCGTTAAAGGGGTCTTTGCCGGTGTATATCACGGCAACCAGATAGATGGTCAGCATGGCCAGCACCAGCGGGGTAAACACCTGGGCAATGACCGGCGAAACATTCTTTACCAGTTGCGGGTTGATCTGAATAAGATAATTTCCGAGAATGGGAGCCGCGGCGAGGCCCCAGATGCCAAAATAATGGAAATACAATTCTTCGATCTTAAGGTCGATGAGTTCAAACAATCCAATGGTTACACCGGTCAGGAGGGCCCCCGCTATACCTATGATGGTAGTCATCACCAGCAGGTCTCCATTATACCTCAGGAAATCCAAGCGCCGGTAAGGATTGTTTCGGTCCCCGCCAACAAAGGAAATGCCCAGCACCGCCCACAGCAAAAGCGGCAGATGAATGCAGGCCAGGATCAGGGTATCGCTTTCCGGATTATCGGGAAGCAGATTTATATATCCTGCAGACCCGAGAATCACCGCCAAAAGAGGCAAAAACGTTTTTGGAGCCAGTTTTTGTTTCCAGACAAAATAGGCGGACAAGAAGGGGAAAACAATAAAACCGAGGTTGCGGGGATAAAAAAAATCCTGGTCAAGCCATGAAAAATCAGGGATTTTTGCCACCAACCCGGCCAGGAAGGCAGCCACCAGGATAAAGGTCCATTCTTTTGAATTGCCCCAGGAAAGATCCCCGTTTTCGAAATTCAATCGTTCATGCCAGTAAGGCACCATCGGCTTTTCACGGATATCCGGGTACAGTCGGTTAAAAGCTTTTTTGAAAGCCTTTTTATTGATCTGGTACAATTGCTCCAGTTGTCTGGGATAGTCCAGGTTTGCAAGGATTTCATCCTCCAAAGGGAGGATCTCGCCAGGATTGCCGGTTTTTGATTCCATAAAATTATTTATTAATAGTGCTTTGAATTTCAAAGTGGATGTATAAAAAAAATCAGCCCGATTTTTTAATCAGGTTTTCCAATGCTTTCAGGTGGTTCTCAAACGCTTTCTTGCCTTTGGGGGTCATAAAATATTTTGTGTTGGGTTTTTTCCCGATAAAGGATTTTTCCACCCCGACAAATTCCTCTTTCTCCAGCGCTTTGATATGGCTCGCCAGGTTGCCGTCGGTCACCTCGAGGAATTCCTTCAAGGCGTTGAAATCAAACTTGTCGTTGATGGCCAGGGCCGACATAATGCCGAGCCTGATCCTGCTTTCAAAGGCCTTGTGGAACCCGTTTATTAATAATTTCACCGCTCGTACCTGTAATGTATAAAAATACCGTAAAGCACATGGGCCAGGCCAAAACCCAGGGCCCAGAACAACAAACCATACTCTATAAAATAGGCACCGGCCAGGCCCAGGACCATCTCAATAAGCCCCAGGGTTTTCAACTCATCATAGGTAAACCGGCTGATATGGTATAAAGCCAGCCCATAAAACAATAAGGTAAGCGGGGCCATCAGGCCAAGCCATCCCTTGGATATTAAAATAAGGATCAACAGCCCACCCGCGATGAGCGGGACGGCCATATGGGCCAATAATCTGCGCGTGGTGGCGTTCCAGATTCGCTCACCCCTTTTATGGGCTTTCTGTTGGGAAAAATAAATGGCCGTGCCGACGGCAAGGATCAGGATGATCAGGGCTAAAACAACAATCTTCCAAAGGTCGAAATTTAAGATTTCCCCCGGGACCTGGCGGTATTCAAGGTCAGCGGGATTAAATCCAAGAAAGGAATAGGCAATATAGGCGCCCGCCAGAGCATAAATCCCCGCCAGGATGCCGGACCAGCCGGAAAGGGATAAAAACTTGGAAGAACGCTCCATCATGGAACGTATCTCGGTGATGTCCCGTAAATAATCCTGCTCTTCCTTCATTTAAAAGTACTTTTAAATACAAAGTAAACACTAAATTTTAATGCGCGCAAGGCCTGTCCGCAAATTTTTAAAAAAATTCGAATGGAAAAATGCAAAAGCAGGGTTGCTTAAAATTAAAAGTTGGGCTGTTCGGTTTACTCAGAAAGGGATTTCTTGAATACCCGTTGCGACCTGGGTGCGCCGCCGTAATAGGCTTTCCAGATCCTGCTGAATTGCCTTGGACTTTGATATCCGCATTGCCCGGCAATTTCTTTTAGGGTCAATTCGGTATTCCGAAGCAGGTGTTCACCGCGTTCCAGGCGAAGTTTATGTCTTATGCTCTGGATGCTTTCGCCGGTGTGGTGCTTAAACAACCTGGAAATCTGGCGCACGCTCATGTGCAGGTCTGCAGCCAGATGGGTTAAAGTATAGGAGGACTGCAGGTTGTTGACCAGCAACTGCTGGGCCTTATAGACTTCCGGGTTGAAATGGTTTTTAAAATCAAGAAAGGTATTTTTTTGATTTTGGGTTTCTGCGCGGCGCATATTGATGACCATCTCCTGGGCGATTTCTGCAGAAACCAAAGGATTGGACCATTTTTCGACCAGGGCCAGGGCCATATCTATACCGCAAGTCATGCCCCCGCTGGTGAATATGCCTTTGTCAAATACATACAATTGACTATCCATAAACCGCACACGGGGAAATTTTTTCCTTGCATAATCCAGGCATTTCCAGTGTATGGTGCATTTGGTACCGTTCAACAGGCCCATTTTCGCCAGGATCAGAGCGCCGGAGCAGATGGAGGACAAATACACCCCCTTTTTATAATTTTTAATGACCCAGGACGCGGTTTGTTCAATTTCAGCATCCATCTCCCCGCGGACAAAACTTTTAAAATCAACCCCGACTACCACGATCATATCCTGTTTGCGAAGAGGCACCGCTTCCGGAGGACGGAGCCCGGCAAACCGGAGCCCTTGTTCGGTGCTGATGCTTTCCTTAAGCGAAACAAAATGAAGTTGGTATTTTCGGGTACCAAAACTATTGGCTTCATAAAACACCTGGGCCGCACCGGCCAGGTCCAGTAAGTGGGCTTTGGAATAAAGCATAAATACTATATGGATTGGATCCATCGGTTTTCAGGTTGGAAAGCGCCATCGCCTTCCGCGAACCGGCAGAAGGCGAAGGTCATAAACGGACAAATTTAAGTCAATCGAAGACATATTGCGTATGGGGGACCGGGAACCGCTAACCTTGTGCGGTTTCTTCCGGCCAGAGGATTTCAATTTTAGCAGGGGAACCGAAACGGCCTATGTATCAACCGCCTCAAATTTTATAACATGAAAAAAATCATTTTGGGATGCCTTGCATGGATCCTCTGGAATGCCGCGCAGGCACAATTCAAAAACGACAACCTGGTTTATAAAACCGTTTATCTGGAGGACTTGTGTCAATCCGTCAAACAACTGAACGGCGGATTGCTGTTGGATGTGCGTTCTCCGGGGGAATTCAGCGATACCTCTGCGTATCACAGTTTGAATATAGGCAGATTAAAAGGCGCGGTAAACATCAGTTCCAGGGAGATCCAGAAACGACTGGATGAAATCCGGGATTATCGCGACAAACCGATCCTGCTGATCTGTTCACATAGCCAAAGGAGCCGGGTGGTATCCAAAATGCTGGTGGACAGCGGCTTTACCAATGTGACCAACGTCAATGGGGGAATGACGGAATTAAACCGGTTGCGGAACGGCAGCATTCCCTGTTTGAACGAACTTTACACCTCCGGAAACGAATTCAATTTATTGTCTCCGGCCGGGGCTTTTAATTTGGTTCGGAACACCAGGGACCTGTATATTCTGGATGTGCGCCCGGACACCGCCTTTCAGGGCAAGACCGCTTCCGCCATGTTAAGGGCCCATGGGCGATTTAAGAAAGCGGTAAATCAACCGTTGATTTCATTGAAGGAAAACACGGATAAAATACCCAGGGATAAACCCATACTGATCCTTGATCAATTCGGGGACGACGCCGTGCAGGCCGCCCGGATCTTGGCGGACCGAGGATTTAAGGGGATTCACGTGCTGTTTGATGGCCTGGCTGCCTGGATAACGGAAACGGAAAAGGACCTTAAGGAAAGAAAGAAAATTTGGGAAAAGGGATCGTCCTATGGTCTGATCAATTCGCAGGATTTGCACCGCAGGTTTAAAGGGGCATATTCGGGCCTGATTCTGGATATCCGGCCCTATGCCGATTTTAACAATCAAAACAAGAATCAGTCCTTCAGGAACAAGGGCCATATCCGGGGAGCCATCAATATCCCGGAGAACGAATTAAAATCCCGTTTGCAGGAACTGACGCCCTATAAGAATAAAGAAATCATCGTCTATGCCTTTTCAGGAAATCCGGAGGCCTTTGCCGCTGCAGAGATCCTGATTAAGAATGGATTTAAAAAGGTTAAGGTGCTGACCGGAGGATTATTTGCCCTGAGGTGGGAAGCGGCTAATCTTATCGGAATGAAAGAGATGATGAACTGGGTGGTAAACGTGCCTCCCGAAAATTATTGAGAAACTGCTCAACAAAGCACTACATTTAATCCTGCTCATCATGCAGGAACGGACCGCCAGATTCAGGAAAACGCTCGATTTTTTTTGGAACATCAGCGACAAACTGGTACTAACCCTCATTCTGTTTCAGCTGGTTTATTTCCTGATCCTCTATTTTTCTGAACTGAAGGAGAGAAAGGCAGAACTGATCCCCTTTTTAACCTGGTTTATTGTTTTTCTTGCGGCCACCGCCCTTCTGGTGGGGATTTATAAAATATATTTCCAGAAAAAGGATACCATAAGGCGTGTGGTAACCGCCTTTTACAGAATTTTTATTGTTGCTTATTTATTGCAATGGTTTTTTGTGTTGTTGTACTGGTTTATCAATCCACCGCTCACCTTTACGCAGATTTCAAGCTGGATTGCCGGCCACGGGTTGAAAAGGGATTATGTGGACTATGACGCCATCAGCCCCAACCTGAAACTGGCGGTCTTGGCCAGCGAGGACCAGTTGTTTCCGGACCATGACGGATTTGATATCAAAGCGATCAAACTGGCCTTAAAGTATAATAAAATCAGGCCCAAGAGAAGCAAGGGGGCGAGCACCATCAGCCAGCAAACGGCAAAAAATTGTTTCCTCTGGCAGCGGCGCAACTTTATTCGTAAAGGCCTGGAAGTATATTTTACCTTTATGATCGAAACCTTTTGGTCGAAGAAAAAAATCCTGAACCGCTACCTCAACGTCATTGAAACAGGGAAAGGCCTCTTCGGCATGGAAGCCGCGGCCAGGTATTATTTCAATAAACCAGCCAAAGCCTTAACCAGGACGGAATCGGCCATGATCGCCGCCTGTTTACCCAATCCCCGAAAATACACCGTCAAACCCATGAGCGCTTATGTCCGGTCCAGGGTTGAATACATCCTCGTTCAAATGAATAATATAGAACCTGACCCCGACATCCAGTCATTGATCAGATGAAAAAAAGGAATTCCTTCAAGACAGTCCCCACGGAAAGCTACAAACTCTTAATTGCCTTTTTCAGGTGCGCATAACTGATTTTAATCTCATCGTTAAAATGTTCCCATTTAACGCCAGCGTCGTGTTGCCTGGATTTTACTTGGGATACGATGGAATTGACTTTTTTGGCGGCATCATACATTTCGGCCTTAAACTCTTTGGTCAGTTTCTTTTTTTCCGCGCCCATTTTCTTTTCAAAAAGATCCATTTGCAATTTCAGTTTTTCCATTGCGCCGGTAAGATGGCCTGCGAATTTTATTAATTCAGGTCTTTGCTTTAATAAATTTTTGAGTTTGTCCAAAGCCTGAATGATATTCTTCTTCTGTTCCTGGAACAACACTTTTGTTTTTGCCTTCCCTTTATTGAGCATCTCCTCAAGGTGGTCGACTCTTTCATTGAGGGACTTGAACCAGGTATCGTTGAGTTGAGCAGGGGGTGGAAGGAGTTTTTTAAATTCCTGGAGCCGTTTCTTCATCTGGACCTTGGCTTCTTCAAAGAGATCAATGACTTTCGATTTACCCAAGGCGATTTGCACCGCCAGGTGATCCAGATCCTGCTGTTCTTTTAATAATTGATTGGCAAGACGGACCAAAAGGGCCTTATTATTCTTTTCATCAGATTCTTTCATATTATTAGATTTTAGCAAAATGTAAAATTACCGGAAGATGGGATCCTGAAACCTGATCAGAATCAGGTGACGGGGGCACCTTTCTCATATCCAATGAATGAATCTTCTTCAGGAAAGATAATCCTGTTCAAGGATGGCCTGCAGGCCAAGCATGATCTCTTCCAGTTTTTGCTTTATGGAAGCAAATCCTTCCAAGGCCCGGATGCTTAAAGGAGGATTCCCGGCTTCGGTTTCTATTTGAGACAGGGGAATCAGGGATTCGTCCAGTTTGAAAAGCGCAAAGGTGGACTTCAACTTATGGGCAATGTTTTTTACAGTATTGTAGTCTGGTTCCTGAAGCGCTTTTTCGAGTAATTCAATATCCTGAGGTGTTTTTTGTATGAACAGTTCGATCATTTCTTTTTCAAAGGCAGCATTCCCGTTGGACAGTTCTTTTAGATAAGAAAGATCAACGGCAGCGGGGACGACTTTTTGGTCTGCAGGATCAGGAGCAGGGGGAAGGTCATGGGAACGGTCGGCCCCAGGTCGATTCACCAGTAACGCCTGGATTTTTTCAAAAAGATCTTCCTGTTTAAAGGGTTTGGGTACATAGGCATTCATTCCGATTTCGAAACATTTCTGCTGTTCACCGACCAGGGAATGCGCAGTCATAGCGATGATGGGAATGTCGGATTTAAGGACTTCCCGGATATGATGGGTGGCCTGATAACCGTCCATTACCGGCATTTGCAGATCCATCAGGATCAGGTCCACCTTCCTTTTGGGCAGACAATCGATACATTCCTGTCCGTTGTTGACCACGGTTATATCAAAACCAAAGTTTTCAATGACCTGTTTGGCCAGGCGCTGATTGATCACGTTGTCTTCGCACAGCAGGATGGAAAGCCGGCGATCCGACTTCAGACGGACCACCTTTTCTTTGACTGACTCCTGCTGTTGGTCCGCGGTTTTTTTATATTCCAGGATAAAATAGAATTCGGAGCCCAATCCCGGTTTGCTTTTTACATGAAGGCTGCCTTTCTGCAGTTCCACCAGTTGTTTGGAAATGTTCAAACCCAATCCGGTCCCGCCAAACCGGCGCGAAGTGCTGTCTTCGGCCTGGGTAAAACGGTCGAATATGGTACTGAGTTTTTCTTCCGGGATGCCGATGCCCGTGTCTTTGATGGAAAACCGGAGGGTTACGCTTTCCTTCGTCTCTTCCAGCTTCTTTACTGTGATGATCACCTCTCCGGAAAGGGTGAATTTGATGGCATTCCCCGCGAGGTTCATCAAAATCTGATTCAACCGGCCTTTGTCTCCGATCACCATATCCGGAATATCCGGATCCATAAACAGGCTGAATTCAAGATCCTTGTCGGCGGCCTTCACCCTGAGCAGTTTGTAGAGATGCGTCATGGCGTTTTTAAGGCTGAAGGGATTTGCTTCAATGACCAGGTTTCCGGATTCGATTTTAGAAAGGTCCAGGATATCGTTGATGATCAGCAGCAAATGATCGCCGGCATTTTTAATGTTGTGGATATAATCCGACTGGACCTCGTTCAGGTTGCTCTGGACCAGGAGGTCGGTGAAGCCCAGGATGGCATTAAGGGGGGTCCTTATTTCATGGCTCATATTGGCCAGAAAACTGTCCTTGGCCAGGACGGCTTTTTCTGCAGTCTGCTTGGCCTCAATCAATTCCGCTTCGGCCCTTTTTTCTTCTGTGACATCCGATTCGATGGCAATAAAATTGATCAGCTCCCGGTTTTCATTAAATACGGGATTGATGTTCATGCGAAGCCAGTAAGGACGGCCACTTTTGCTCCGGTTTTTGATGTCTCCGTAAAAGGAGTTTTTTTGCTCCAGGGCTTCATGGATTTGCCTGACCGTCTCCGGGTCGGTCTCGTCGTACTGTAGTAATTTTCCGGGATCCTTGCCCAGGGCTTCCTCCAGGCTGTACCCAGTCAATTTTTCAAAAGGCCGGTTGACCCATTGGATTCTTTTTTCTTTGTCTGTAATGACGATGACATTGTCGGTGCTTTCGGCGACCAGAGCCAGGCGGCGGTATTCTTCGTTGAGTTTGCGGATTTCGGTAATGTCCCTGCCAATGGAAAAGATAGTCCCCGTTTCAAGGTCCGAAGAGGCGTTCCAGCTGATCAGGCGGAACGATCCGTCCCGCATTTGAAGTTTTGTTTCGAAATTCCGGGAGGGAATGCCTTTGGATCTTTTTTCCAGTTCCTGCTCCAGGGCAAGGGGACCCGCATCCCGGGGAGTGGCAAAGGCGGTAAAAGGCTGGGAATGGATCAGTTCGGGAGGAATGCCCAGTTCATTGATAAACTGAGGGCTGACCTTGGTCAGATATCCGGCAGCATTCGCAATGCACAGGTAATCCTGGGACATTTGGAAAAACTGGTTTAGGGTGTTTTCCTCCTGTTTGATCCGGGTGATGTCCTTGCAAATGGAGAAGTAACGATAAGGTTTGCCTATTTTATTAATAAAAGGAAATATCGTCGTGTCCAGCCAGAAATACGAACCCTCTTTGTCCTTGAGCCGGATGTGATTGTTCCACACCGATCCTCCCGCAATGGTATCCCAGAGCCCTTTGATGAACTCGGGGGAATGTAATCCCGAACTCAGCATCCTGTAGTCCTGGCCAATGAGTTCTTCCCGGCTGTATTTGGAAATTGCGCAGAAGAGGTCATTGACATAAACGAGTTTTTGATCTTCATCGGCGATAGAAATGATGTGGGTCTTTTCCAGGCCCGTTTTGATGAGGTCCAGTTCCATGGAAGGGGATTCCATTAAAGCAAACCTGCTTAATTCAGAAGAAGGAACGGCGGGGCCGGGAACGGGTTTATGGCTTTTACTCATTGATTCGATTAAAGTATAAAAAATGCGGCATTTAAATTAAAAAAATCAGAATCCGGAAACCGGCTTGACCTTTCAGAAACACAAACCGCTCGCCGGCAATCCATCCTGACGTCAAGCGCCAGCCGGATGACCTGGAATTAAAAATCTTCTTCAAAAGGTTCGTCCCCCTCTCCTTTATCCTTTTTCTGATTGAGCCGGTAAGTTAAACTGAGCATAAGCTGTCGGCGCCTGCCCTGGAACTCGCTGTAAGAATTCAATTCCACCCCTGTGATTTCCCTGCGGAAACGGCGAGTATTAAAGAGGTCTCGCACACTGATGGCCAGGGTTGCATTTCCCTTCATGAGATCCCGCGACAGGGCAAGATCGGTGGAATGTAGGGATAACCGTCGACCCTGGGCAGTGTTTTGAGGGGCCTGGTAATTAAAAGTACCCTGGATATCCCATTTTTTCCGGACCGTAAACTGCAAAATGGTCCGGTTTGTCCAGGTCAGGGCTTCCCTGGCAAAGGTTTGGTTCTCATAAACCCCTTCAGAACTTACCCGGTAGAAATTGTAATTGGAAGTGGATCGAAACCAGGGGCCTGGAGACCAGGATAAATTGAATTCAAAACCAAAAGCCGCTTCACGGGAGAGATTGATGGGGAATTGACGACTAAACCCAATGGAATCCACCAAAGTGATCTCTTCAATCACTCCGCGGCGGCCGCGATAATATATACTGGAAAGCAAAGAACCCGAACTCCAGTTGAACAAATGGGAACCTTCCACCGAATGGGTAAATTCCGGCCGGAGATTCGGATTGCCTGTTGACAGGGACCGGTTGTTGGAATAGTTGGAGAAAGGCAACAAATGACGGAAACGCGGCCTGCTGATCCGGTAACTGTAACTGAGCTGAAAAGTATGCGATTCGGAAAGTTTGTAGGAAGTAAACAGGCTGGGAAAGAGGTTAAAATAATTTTGACGGTTGCCCTCACCGGTTCGTTTCAGGTCAACTGAAATCCCGGTAAGTTCTCCCCGGATACCGGCCTGATAGGACCAACGTTTCCAGGCCTTTCCGGCCATGGCGTAACCGGAAAATATTTTTTCCGAGTATTCCAGGGCGTTGTTGAAACCCGAAAGGATATCCCATTCACTGAAATTGTTTTCTACTTCGACCAGAAATTCATTTTCAATCACCCGCAAACTGCCGCGCAAGCCGGTCTCAAACTTTCCGGTTTCGCTGAAAGGCTGGACATAATCGGCCTGGAAAAAAACATTTCTTTCATTTTCGGTGTTGGAAGACCTTTGCCTGGCCACCGTGCCGTCGCGGTCATCGGTTTGTTCAAAACTTGAAATTTCTTTCTCTACATTTTCGATCCATTTGAAATCGCCGCTCAGTTGTTGTCCCTGTTTTTTAAAATCCTTTCGGTAACTGAGTGAAACCTCACCGTTGGTTTCCGGTTCCTCTTCCCTTTCCCTCCGGCTGAGGGTCCGAAGCAACCGGTCGTTCCCGTCCAGGTCACGGAACCGAATAAGACTGGTATTGAGCCCCGAAGAGGGACGGTATACAAAGGATCCCGTGAGCACGCTGCTTTCATTGAAATAATAGTCCAATCCCCCGATCAGGTTGTGGGAATGACCACCCCGGACCCGATCGGTTTCTTCCGTATAGGCAAAAACGGAATCCGGCAAAGTATAACGGACCGATGAAATCCCTGAGCCCGGACTTTGACGGTAATTGAATCCGTAACTGGTGAAAAAATTCAGTTTTTCCCTCCTGAAATTGAGGCCCAAAGTCCCCCCAAAATGGTCGGGTCGGCCGGCATTCAGCATCAAAGAACCGTTGACGCCCTCCCGATGTTCCTTTTTAAGTATAATATTAATGATGCCCACCTCTCCTTCCGCGTCAAACCGGGAGGAAGGATTCGTAATGACTTCCACACTTTCGATCAGGCTGGCCTGTACCTGTTGCAGGGCGTCGGCGATATTGATTCCGGTGAGGCCGGAGGGTTTGCCGTCGATCAGGATCCGCACATTTTGGCTCCCCCGGAGGCTTACGTTGCCTTCCACGTCCACCGTCACACTGGGGACATTGTTGAGTATATCCGAGGCGCTTCCGCTGATGTTGGTGAGGTCTTTGCCCACATGAAAAACCCTTTTGTCCAAACGGAGCTCTGTAGTGCTCCGTTCCCCTTCGATGATGATTTCCTCCAGCAGGGCACTGGCCTGGACGAGGGTATGACTTCCCAGGTCCAGATCCCGGCTGGCCAGCAGTATCCCCGGAATGAACTTTTCCACATAAGATAAAAAAGTGATCTTAAGAAAAAAACTGCCGGGCGGACTTTCAATTGAAAATATTCCATCGTCATCTGTAATTCCCCCGCTCACCAGTGTGGAATCCGCGGACCGGTACAATCCCACATTTGCATACGCAATGGGCTCTTTGTTTTCATCGTTCACACGGCCCGTAATGGAAAACCGGCGTTCCTGGCCCGTTGCCGGAAGGAGGAACAGGATCATCAGTAAAAAGGTTATCGGTACGGTATTATACATTTCGACCCTTCCTGTTTAATGATTATTGCCCGGTTGCGGGCGACGCAAACCGGCAAGTTAAAGGTTATTCATTAAACGGGCGGGAGGCCTTTGTGGTTTAATGGTATTGAATATAAACCGGCCGGGGTTTGAGTTGAAGGATCTGTTCCGGTGACATCAGGGCGTAACCGTCCAGCGTATCATTTTTATAAAACAATTTGAATCCGGCAAACTGTACCGGTTCTTTATATACCGCCTGGTAATAAGAATTTCTTTTTTTGGCCGGAAAACCAAAACCGTCCATATTTATGACGATCTGCACTTCGGGTCGGATCTGGATGTGGCGGTACCGGGTGAGCATTCTTTTGTTGAAGCGGTGAACGACCAGGATTTTCGGAGCTAACTGGTATTGCCTGACCAAACGGGCCAGGAATTGGCTTGCCGTATTGATTTCTTCTGCATCGACAGATCCGATCCTATCCCCCGGCGGGCTATCCTCTTTCATGGAAAATTCAGGATCGATCCCGAGATGGACATTGGTTTGGAGCAGCCAGGGCTCCAGGTAATGGATTTCATCCAGGAGGGACCCCTTGCCCACCTGGACATCCAGGAAAACCAGGCCGTTTATGGCTTTAGCCAGATCGAGAGCTCTTTCGATCTGCCCCGGGGGCATCCTGAGCCGGTATTTGGAATCCCGTCCGGCTTGTTTCTGGGCGGAGACCGCTATGTAATGAATGGCCGGAATGACCGGATAAGAAGGATCCGCCGCATTCCAGCGTTGCATTTCAGAATTTATTTGATGGATCAGTTTGTCGCGGGGCAAGGCCCCCAGGACTCCCATTTTCGGGGAATAGAAATTTCCGTAAAAGGCGAGGATCCTTTTGAAAGGGAGGACTGCTCCGGCCAGGGGAAGAGGCGCTGCGGCGGGCCATAGCCCGGAAGAATCGCCATTGGCAAGATCCTGGATCAGCCGGTGATACAACAGGGTATCCAGACCCGGGTCTTTTACGGCTTTTCCAGGAACCTCACGTAGCGGAATTTCTGCGCGGACCGGTCCGGATTTGATTTCTTCTTCGGTACAGGCTAACAGCAGGTTAAATAAAACAACCACCACCCAGGCTGTTTTTTTATTAAAATGCGGATGTTGTAAAACAAACAAGGGCAAAAAACGAAACACCTTATCAAAATAAATCCCCCTAAACACCATTTTCCACTGATGAAAATCATAAAAAGGAATGTTTGATTTTCTTTGTTGGAGGAAATTCGAAGCGGGGCCTTTTCAGGAAAATGGGGGTAATATCGGAAGCTAGCCTTTTATAGTCAGGCAGGAATACCACCAGTGGTCATGTCTGAGATAAAGGATATAACTGCCGGCAGCAAGATGGTCCAGCGCCAGGGTGTTTTTAGCCGCCGTCAATACCCACTCTCCCATGATTCTGCCGGAGAGGTCATACAGAAAGCACCGGACCGGCCATTGTCCTTCGGGAAGCGTGACGTGAAGGCCGGCATCGAATGGATTTGGATAAGTTAGGATCCGGAAATCCGGTTGTCCGTTTAAATAGGGGGTGGATTGATTTTTCAGGCTTGAATGGATATGCCAGAAGCCCTGGCTGTTTTGTACCTGCCCCGAGGCGACCACCTGGATGAGGGGCTGTGAAACCGACCCCCGGAGGACGAGGTTTCCGTCCCGCATTTCATGTCCTCCTGCATTCAGGGTATAATTAGGTAAACGAAGTTCCTGGCCGGCGAGGCTTTGGTATATAAGCAGTAAGATTAGGAATAGAAATTTTTTCATATCCCGGCCCGATTAGTTTTTAATGATCATGGCTTCGAGGCTTTCCAGCCTTTGAGACAGGGATTCCATCGATTTCATCCGGGACTTTAATTCTTCCAGCTGATTTTTCAGGTCCCGGATTTCAGCTTGCTGCTCCTGGATGGCCCGGACCAGGGAGGGAACAAAATTGTCATAAGTCAGGCTGTAGGTATCCTGATCGTTTTTGGGGAGGTGAAGGCCTGAAAAAGCATAATCCAGGGCATTTGCCGCCTTTTCTACATCCTGGGCGAGGAAACCGCTGATTCTGCGCGGGTCCCCGGCATGGGTCAATGTATAGGATACGGGCCTGAGCCGCTCGACGAAAGCAAGGCCGGGAATATCCTCCTTTACTGAAGTTTTAAACCTAGCATCCGAAAAAGTCGAAAACCCTACGTTGCCCCTGATCTGGGTGATGGCCGTGTTGCCGAGGATGATCTGGTTTGAAGCGGTGACCACGGCTCCCGATCCGATCGCGGTGGAGTTCTGGACGGAAAGGTTGCTGGATCTCGCGTTTTCACCAATGAAGGTGGTATTGGTATGGGTGGTGGACAGGCCGTTGAAAAAACCGGCGAAATTGCCGATCCCGACGTTTCCGTTGCCCACATTATTGGTCAGGGCCAGGTTGCCGACGGCGACATTGAAGGAAGAATTATTGGAATTGCGCATGGCTTCAAATCCAATGGCGGTGTTGCTGTTGCCCGTGGCGGAGGTCAGCAAGGCGGAATGACCCATGACCGTATTCCACCTTCCGGTGGTATTGGAACTGTTGGAATGATTGCCCACCGAGGTGTTAAAGGAACCCGTGGTATTGGAGAGGAGGCTGGAGTAGCCCAGGGCGGTGTTTTCGGAAGCGGTGTTATTGTTTAAGCTGAAGCCTCCAATTGCAGTATTCTTATGACCAGATACATTGCTCCTGAGGGTTTGTGATCCGATGGCTGTATTATCGGATCCGGTGGAATTCAGCCCACCTGCTTCAAAACCAAGGACTGAATTATAAAACCCAGTGCTGTTTTGTTCAAGCGTCCCTGTTCCTACGGCTGTATTGTAACTCGCATTGTTCTGAAACAAAGAACGTGCTCCAACAGCCACATTCTTAGACCCATCAATACTTAGTTCGAGGGCGCTTGCTCCCAGGGCGGTATTGCTGGAAGTACTGCTCTGTGATAAGGCTAAATTACCGATGGCGGTATTTGAACTTCCTGTAATATTTAAAGCCAAGGCGCCAGCCCCAACAGCAGTGTTGTCTTCACCGGATACATTGGAATTTAGGGAAAAAATTCCCAACGCAGAGTTTGTTTTTCCGGAAGAATTGGAAGCTAACGAATTCACGCCGACAGCTGTGTTACCATTTCCCATATTGGACCATAAAGCAGCTGTTCCAACGGCCACGTTATTTACTCCTGATAGACTCTTTTCCATGGCCCCGTAGCCAAGACCGGTGTTGTTAAACCCTCTATTTGAAAAAAGTGAATAAGCACCCACGGCCACATTCCTAGCTCCTTCGGCATTTTGTTCCATGCTTCTAAAACCAATGGCTGTGTTATCTTCACCATTATTTTCATACAAAGTCAGAAATCCAATGGCGGTATTGGATTTTCCAAGAGTTGAATTTTCCATGGAGCGGTTTCCGAGAGCAATATTGTTTTCACCGTTATTATTAAAAAGTGCAGTGTTTCCCAGTGCAATGTTGTTTTTAGCCTGAGCGCCTTCTTGCATGGAAGCCAGACCGATGGAAATATTCATTTCCCCGTTATTTGAATAGAGGGCTCCTTCTCCGATGGCAATATTGTTTTTTCCGGTTATGCTTTCTTGAAGCGCGGCAAAGCCGATGGCAAGATTGGATTCGCCGTTACTGTTTAAAAGAGCATTTCCTCCGACGGCAATATTATTTTTTCCCGAAGCGCTGTTTTCCATAGCGCGGCTCCCGATGGCAAGATTGTTTTCCCCATTATTGGATTTCAGGGAATATGTCCCCAGGGCGGTGTTGTTCTTGCCTTGGCTGCTGTTGGCCATCGCATAAGCCCCAACGGCTGTATTCATATCGTTTTTATTAATGCCCAGCGAACCGAATCCAATGCCAGTATTTTTTACACCCTGGTTTTGGGCCAAAGAAAAAGAACCGATGCCGACGTTTTCATTGCCAATATTCTTTTCGCCGGCGCGATATCCCCAAAACACATTATCCATTCCTAGATAACCCGCCGAAGTGTCCCTGAGCCTGAACAGGAGGGGCCGGTCATCGAGGGTGCCCAAAAAGTGCATCCCGGTCAGGCCCTTATTGCCATTCAAACTCCAGCCTGAGGTGACCTGGTCCGCATAAATCGCCCGGATCGCGTAAGGCGCGCTGGACAAAGGCGAACGCGGGCTCATCTCCTCACCTCCATCCACCCGAACCGCGAGATAATAAGGTTTGTCAAAAAGCAGGCTTGAAGGGATCGGGGTGGTTTGACCAATCTGGTAATGGAATACCCCGTTGGAAAGAAAAACCTGCTGGGTTTCCGAATACAACGGATTACCTCCGGTGGCCTGGTCATAGATCAGGACCTGAATGGTATAATTTTTATCCGGCAGGATTTTCCCGGCGGCATCGGCGAGAATGCCCTGGTAACTGAATTGTTTCGGGACCTGGGCCTGAAGGAGGGAAGACGACAAAATCAGGGCAAAAACAAAAATGGATTGGTACATATGGAAAGAGTTTTATTACCAGAAAAAGATTCTATGGATGCCTAATATAATAAATTGTTTCTGGTTTTGTAAATAGACCATTTTACTGTATTTTGTTTTGTTAACGGCATGCAGTATGGCATTAAGTTAACCGTAGATTGCCCTTTAGCATAAGGTCGAAGCCAGGGTGATCCTGTGCGTAAAAATCAGATACCAATGAATACAGGCATCTCTTTTTCCAGATCAAGATATCTGGCCATGTTTATTTTCCTTGTAATCATGCTGGCTACGTCCATCGGCAAGATTTCGGCAAAAGACGTCAATTTGGGTAAGATCAGCGCAGCCGACCTTAAAGCACAATGTGAAGCGGAAGGGGGCACTTTCACCATCACTCCGGACGGGGAAAATTGGATTTGTACCAAAAGATGCGGCAGCAGCATCTGCCTGGTCATTTGTGATATAGAAGGAGGCTGTTCTGGCCATTCCCCGGGCAAACCGGCAGATCACCGGCCGGTGACGCATACGGTTTCAGAGGTTCTGAATGGAAAGATCAAGGACGGATCCGGAACGATTATACCATGGCTTATCCCCGGGCTCATCATTCTCTTGGTCCTGGGCGGTTATTGGGTCTTAAACAAGCGCAGATCCTGAGGCCTCTCATTGACTTGGTGACGTCAGGTGGTAAAACCGGATTAGGTTGATTTATTGTTCTGATCAGGGGGCTTCATTTATTCAGCATAGCCGGAAACCATATTCTCCTAAGTTTGGGATTTGATAAGAACCGTTCGTACGGGAAAGGGAATGACAATGCCCTCCTCCCTAAAGCGGCGGTGAAGTGTTTTGATAAAATCCGAGGTGATCAAAAATTGGTCGCCAAAGGTTTTGGAGCGAAGGAAAATCCGCAGATCAATGCTGCTTTCTCCAAACTGATAAAAACGGACAAAGGGTTCAAAATATTTGACCCCGCCTGCGCTTTCTTCCAGGATTTTCTTGCCTGTCTCCAGGCAAACCCGCTCCACTTTTTCCAGGTCGCTGTCATAACTCACTCCGACCGATACATTAAACAGCACTTCCGGGCTGTTGATAAAATAGTTCTCAATGATCGAATCGGTCATCTTACTGTTGGGCACGATGATGATGTTGTTTTGGGCCGTTTCAATGTCGGTATTGCGCCAGGTGATGTCTTTAATAAAACCTTTTTGGCCCCCTTCCAATTGGACAAAATCACCGATGTTGATCTTTTTGGAAGCGATGAGTTGCAAACCTGCAAATAAATTGGAAAGCGTGGACTGAAGGGCAAGGGCCACGGCAAGGCCCCCGACTCCAAGGGCGGCAAGCAAGGGAGTGATGGCAATTCCGAATAACCGGAGGGCGAGCATCAGCCCGATGGAATAAATTATGGCCCGAAGGGTATTGCCCAGGATGGAAGTGGAAGCATATTCCCGGTCCTGTTCGGACGAGAGGGAATATAATAAGCGGGTGGCGATGGCCGCGACGACCAGGGTAATGGAGAATATAAAAGCGGTGTGGATAATGCTTCTAAAAAGGGATTCATGCCGGGCTGTAAACGCGAGGGATCCTCGTAAAACCGGAAGGGCGTACAAGAGAGCCGCCAGCAAAGACCAAAAGAGGATCCAGGGGGAGACCGCAGCGGCGATAATATCATCGCCTTTCCATTTTGTTTTACCGGCGATCCGCAGCACAAAAGGGATTACTGTTTTTTTGATCAGGAACCCCAGGAGCAGGCTGATGGCCAGGACCAGAAAAACTTCGAGCAGGGGCGAGTTGCCAATTCCATTCATGGTATTGCAGCTGTCTTTTATTTTAAAAAAGGGTTCATGCTTCCAGGCCTTTGCCGGCTTACGTTGAAAGGGTTCCGGGCGATGTGGTGATCAGCCGTATCCCCGCATTTTCCAGGCTGATCTTTTTTTGTTTATACAAGGCGCCCAGGGCCATTTTATAGGTCTTTTTACTCATTCCGAAAAAAGAATAAATTTCGTCCGGATCGCTTTTGTCGTGATAGGGCAAGTACCCGCCATGCTCCTGGAGGAGGCGGATGATTTGGTCCCCTCCTTCTTCAACCCGCTGATATCCCCGGGCGCCAAGCACTACGTCGATCGTGTTTTCAGCCGAAATGTTTTTTATATATCCTTTCATTTTATCCCCGATGCGGAGGTCGCGGTATATTTCATTTTGGTGCAGGACCCCGGTATGTCTCTGGTTGATGATCACTACATACCCGATGGGGGTTTTCCGGTACACGATGAGATCTGCTTCGTCCAGGACCTTCACCGTAAGCGCTTCATTGCTCAAAAAAGGGTCCAGCTTTTCCGTGGCAACCATCCTCCCCGATAAGCGGTCGATATAGATTTTCACCAGGTATTCATGGCCGGGCATCATGGGGCCGAATTGATTGTTCCGCGGCACAAACAGGTCCTTCATCAGGCCATTGTCCAAAAAAGCGCCGTGGGGACTGGTACCGGTCACCCGCAGGCGCAAAATATCCCCCACCACTCCTTTGGGTTTTAGGGTCGTGGCAATGGGACGGCCTTCCTTGTCGTGGTAAATAAAGACCTTCAGTTCGTCCCCCGTCTTCGCGCCTTCCGGCACCACCCGTTTTGGGAGCAAGAGGCCTTCTCCCCCATCATCCAGGTATACGCCGTTTGAAGCTTCCCGGATGATCTTGAGCATATTGAATTCGCCGACCCGGATCATGAGGCAAAGGTAGCAGGAAATGATTTGTTGAATAGCTAATGGGTCGGTAGCCGGATCCGGCAGTTTAATAAAAAACAGGCTAAAATTATATTTTGTATTTTGGCGCCCGTTTAAACTCCAAATAAAATCCAAATGAAAAAGACCTACTTGATTATAGCCTCAATGCTGTTTCTTTTAAACACGGTTACCCAGGCCCAATCCTTTACGCCCTGGACCTGGGACACTTACGGCCTGGCCTTTAAGGCGCCTTCCAATATGATCGTGGAAACCAACAACGGGGAAGAATTTGGGGCTAAACTCAAGAATGACCTCCTGCATTTATATATTTTTCCCTGGAAAGACGCAGAACTGACTACCGGGAGCCTGAATGCCGAGGTGGAGGCACTGGCTGAATCCCTGGGTTATGAGGGATCGGAAGTGGTGGAACTGGAGCTCAATTCTTTTGAAGGATCCTATGTCATTGGAAAGAAAGACGAAGTCACGAGCATCATCCTCGGCCTGCTGGACCCCGAAAGCGAAAACAATTTTTACGTCCTCATCGTATATGGTCCAGGTTATGAAAAGAGGGCTCTGGAGATCGCGAATAGTTTTTCGAAATAAACGCCTCCCCGGGGCTGGCCCTAATATTTTGTAAAACTTATCAATTTATCGTAATATTGCGATCAAATAAACGATCGTGGGCGCAGCCAAATCAGACGAATTTTCAGTAAAGGACAACCGGATTGCCTCCTATGCCAAAGCCCTTTCCCATCCGGCGCGGGTGGCCATCCTCAAACTGTTGGTTAAAAAAAATGCCTGTTTTTGCGGGTCCATCGTAGAGGAGCTGCCTCTGTCACAAAGTACGGTATCACAACATCTTAAGGAACTCAAGGAAGCCGGCCTGATTAAAGGCGATATCGAGGGGTCCAGGGTTTGTTATTGTATTGATGCCAGGGAATGGCAGCAGGCAAAGAGTCTTTTAGGCGACTTGTTTTCCAGTTACGAGGCGCCTCCGTCCAATTGTTGCTGATATTTTTTTGAACCCATCCATCGAAATATTACGATAAAAAATATAATAAACAATGATACAAACCGATGAACAATTAAAAGCGCTGGTGAAACAGAAATACGGTGAAATCGCTTTACAGGACAAGGAGACCAATCAATCCTCCTGTTGCGGTTCGGGCCCCTGTTCAACGGGGACGTATACCATTATGAGCGACGATTACCAGGAATTGGGAGGATATAAACCGGATGCGGACCTGGGCCTGGGTTGTGGCCTGCCCACGCAGCATGCCCGGATCAGGAAGGGGGATACCGTGATTGACCTGGGCAGCGGCGCCGGTAACGATTGTTTTGTAGCCCGCTCAGAAACAGGAGAAGATGGCAAGGTTATAGGAATCGATTTTACACCGGCTATGATCGAAAAAGCAAGAGCCAATGCCCTCCGGGCCGGATATTACAATGTAGAATTCAGGCTGGGGGACATTGAAAACATGCCTTTATCGTCCAACCGGGCTGATGTGGTCATCAGCAATTGTGTGCTGAACCTGGTGCCCAACAAAGACGCCGTATTTAAAGAAATCTTCCGTGTATTAAAACCGGGAGGGCATTTCAGTATTTCGGATGTGGTCCTGGTCGGAGAACTTCCCGAAGCGCTAAAACGCGATGCCGAATTGTATGCGGGTTGTGTGTCGGGAGCCATACAGAAAGACGCATATCTGGAATTGATAAAATCCAATGGTTTCGGCAATATCACCGTGCAAAAGGAAAAAACAATCGTTTTGCCGGATGAGATCCTGTCCGCCTATCTCAATGAAATGGAAATTCGGGATTTTAAAGAGGCAAAGCAGGGTATATTCAGCGTTACGGTTTATGCTGAAAAACCAAAATCGTGTTGCGGATCTGATTGTTGCTAGGATTAGTAGGATTAGTAGGATTGGTAGGATTGGTAGGATTAATAGGATTGGTAGGATTAGTAGGATTGGTAGGATTGGTAGGATTGGTAGGATTGGTAGGATTGGTAGGATTGGTAGGATTAGTAGGATTAGTAGGATTAGTAGGATTAGTAGGTTAGGTGGGATGAAGGCATACGATTGGGCATCTGCCTATGGATTAATTCCAGGGAGGTATTCCTGATTGTGCAAAGCATGGAAGTACCCACTCGGAATGTCCTGGTGAAACGGCTTGTTGGGTCGAGGAAAAAGATGTTTAAATAAAACCATTGTTTTGATCCTTACTTCTGCTCACGGCGGATTTTTATAATTTTATTATAGCCTTTACCAAAAATACGAAATGAACAAACAAGCACCTCTGATATGGGCTTCCGTTTTGCTGCTGTTTGCGGTACTCACTCTTTTTATGAGCAGTTCGGTCTTGTTTGATATGTTTGGCATAAGGGAGCGGGAAGGAAATTATGTTCCTTTTGTGGTCTGGGCCAATTTTTTTGCAAGCCTGTTATACATGGCTTCGGTTTATGGCCTGGTGCACAGGCAAAAATGGACGGTTCGCGTTTTGGGGATGGCCCTGATCTTGCTGGTGGTCACGTTTACCGCTTTTCTTTTTCATATCCGCAGCGGAGGATTATACGAAACCAAGACCCTAGGTGCTCTGGTTTTCAGAACAGGCGTCACGGGTTTATTTACTTTTATTGCGTGGAAAACAAGCCAACAACCTAAAAGGACCTGACCCATGAAGTCTGAAAAGGAAAAAATGCTCGCCGGGGAAAAGTATGATCCGACCGATAAAGTGCTGGCCAATGAAAGGACCCGGACCCGACTCCTCCTTCTCGAATTGAATAATTCAAGGGAGGATGATCCGGAAAACCGGATGCGCATATTAAAGGACCTGATCCCGAACTCGGGCCCTAATCTGTGGCTACAGCCCCCGTTTTATTGTGATTACGGAAGCAATATGCTGATCGGGGAAAGGGTGTTTTTTAATTTCAACTGCGTGGTCCTGGATGTCATGCAGGTGCGTATTGGAAGCCGGACCAAATTCGGGCCCAATGTCCAGATTTATACCGCTACCCATCCCATTGACCACGAAGAACGCGCATCAGGACTTGAATTTGCCAAATCCATTTATATTGGCGAGGACGTATGGGTGGGTGGTTCGGCCGTGATATGTCCCGGTGTGACCATCGGCGACCGTACGATCATTGGCGCGGGCAGTGTGGTGACCCGGGATATCCCATCGGATGTTTTCGCCGCGGGGAATCCTTGCAGAGTAGTTAAACAGTTAGCAAGTTAGCAAGTTAGCGGTTGATGGCAATATAAAAATGAGTCAGCAATTTTTTTATAATATGTTATCAGTCCGGTTAAGTTTTAACTTTGATTTTGGGTTGATTTTAAAGTTAATGGATTTGATTTTTCTCA
>Ga0116144_10000421_pt1 | contig 56357 bp, 46 predicted proteins | sample AD_UKC035_MetaG_FD_89746 | JGI IMG/M metagenome (GOLD analysis project Ga0116144, IMG submission 89746) | Active sludge microbial communities of municipal wastewater-treating anaerobic digesters from USA - AD_UKC035_MetaG | ecosystem: Engineered > Bioreactor > Anaerobic > Digestate | place: USA...
CATTCCTTTGTCCCCTCATTCCTTTGTCCCCTCATTCCTTTGTCCCCTCATTCCTTTGTCCCCTCATTCCTTTGTCCCCTCATTCCTTTGTCCCCTCATTCCTTTGTCCCCTCATTCCTTTGTGCCCGGCCTGCGGTCCGCCCTGGACGTCGCCCAGCGCGGGCGAAAGGCATCAGGGTATGGGTTGCGGCCAAGCCGCGCTGCGTTTCTGTCAGCGTTCCCGTGCGATGCGGGCGAGGGCCTGATCCAGGCGCTGGGCTGAGACGGGGAGGGCGGTGCCCAGCTCCTGGGCGAAGCAGGAGACCTTGAATTCCTCGAGGAGCCACCGGAAATCGCGGATGGCCTCAGCCAAGGGTGGATGTGGTGCGGGGACGGAGGCGAGGGTGGTGGCGGCTTCGAGGTACGGTCGAAGGCGCTGGGCTTTCTCGGCGTCTTTGAGGGGGCTGAGGGCGGCGCGTTCGGCCCGGACGATGAGGGCCTGGAGGTAGCGGGGCAAGTGGGGCAGCCGGTCGAAGTCGACTTGGAGGAGGAACTGCGGGGGCACCAGCGCATCGATCTCGCGTCGCATCTGGGGGAGGGGGCGTCGGCAGAGGAGGGCTTCCTGGCGTTTCTCGAGGATGGGGCGGAGGCGATCGACCAGTTGGGTACCGAGGCTGGGGAGGCGGGAGCGGGCTTTCTCGACGTAGGCGGCGAACTCGCGGGCGGTCCGGAAGGCGGCTGGCGGCAGTGGGAACAGGTGACACAGGAGATGTTGGCGTGCCGTAGCGGTGAGCTCGCTGCCGGGTCCCAGGGTGACGTAGAGCACCTTGAGCGGATCGAGGCTGCGCAATTCGCGTTCGAGCCAGGCCAAGTCGCGTCGGAGAGCCAGTTCGGCGAGGCGCGGGATGGCGTGGCGCGAGGCCAACTCGGCCTCAGTGCGGCGCCGGAAGAGGCGGAGGTGGACGCTGTCCTGTTCGCGTTCGAGGCCAGGGTAAGCGTCGAGGGGCGGATCCGATCCTGCGACGGCGATCGACTCGGGGAGGTCCCCGAAATCCCACGAGACGAGGTCGTAGCGTTCCCAGCGGGCGGCGGTGGTCTGCCAGGCTGCGGCTTGTGCGGGGTCGACGTGACGGCGGGCCTGTTCGCGGAGCGGGGCGAGGTCGCGGCCGGTGGCGAGCGGTTGGGGTTGGCGGCCGACGACTTCGAAGCGCGGCCGCAGGTGATCGGGGAGGGCGCTGATGGGCCAGTCAGCCGGGGCAATGGCGACGCCGTAGGTCTGGTGCACGAATTTGCTGAGGCCTTCGAGAAAGGGGCGTGGGCCGGGTGGGACCGCCTGGGCGATGGCTCGGGCGGCGGCGTTGAGGGGCATCAGCGGACGGCGGAGAGCTTTGGGGAGCGATCGCAGGAGGTGGGCGATGCGTTCCTCGCGCAGGGCGGGGACGAGCCAATCGAGCTGGCCGGGTTCGATCCACTCGGCGAGGGGTGCGGTGAGACGGAACGTGACTCCGTCGTGACTCTGGCCTGGGGCGTAGGCGTAGCTGACCGGGATCGAGTGGTGACCGAGCGTGATGGCGTCGGGCAATCCGGATGGGTCAAAGCGGCCGGCCTCATCGCCGAGCAAGTCGGCGGGTGCGGCCTCGAGGCGTGCGGCGGCGTTGGGTGTGGCGAGCACCCGGCGGAGGTCAGCCCAACTGGAAACCTGGGGGAGACGCGAGGTGTAGAAGGCGAAGAGAGCTTCCTCGAGGTCAGGAACCACCCGGTGGGACTGCCGGGTCTGCCAGAACTCGAGTTTCTCGATCAGGCGCCGGTTGTGGGCGAGGAACGGGAACTCGCCGGGGAGCTCGTCGCCCAACAAGGCGGCCTGCAGGAAGATGCGTTTGGCCTCCTCGGGGTGGTGCCGGGCGTAAGCGACCGTGCGTTCCCGAAGGACGAGTCCTCTCAGCAGGACGCGTTCGCGGCCGACGACACGTCCGGCATCCGGGTCCCACCGGGGCTGGTCGCAGGCGGTGCGGCAGAGATGAGGGGCGAGCTCGAGGATCCAGTGGGGATCAATCGCGGCCAGGGTGCGGGCGTAGGGCCGGGTGGTTTCGACGTTTTCACCGGCCACGATCCACTCCGGGGGCGGGGCGGACGCGGTGTGGCCGTGGTGTGTACCGGACTTCGAGTCGGGGGGAGACGGTGTTATCGGGCGGTGGGCGGGCGTGGGGCCGGGCTTATGGAGGCGCGTGGTGTTTTGGATCAGGGCTGATCTGGGGAAGACATGGACTGTGCGTTGGCCGGCGAGGCGATAGGTGTTCTTCTCGATGCGCTGGGCGACATGGCCGCAGAGGCCGGCGAGGATGGCGCGGTGGATGGCGGCGTAGGTGGCCGGGCGGGCATTGGGGGTGAGGGCGTCGAGGTCATCGAGCGCTTCACGGAGTTGGGCATGGACGTCGACCCACTCGCGCATCCGTACGAAGGAGAGGAAGTGGGTTCTGCAGAACTTGCGGATCTGGCTCTGGGTTTCGAGCGATTCCCAGGTGTCATGGTAGGCGTTCCAGATGTTGAGCAGGGCCAGGAAGTCGGACTGGGGATGGTGGAAACGGCGGTGGGCGGCTGCCGCGGCGTCTTTTTGATCGAGGGGTCTTTCCCTCGGATCCTGGATGCTGAGGCCGGCGGCGATCACGAGGACCTCGGTCACGGCGTGCTGCCGGCGGGCTTCGAGGATCATGCGGCCGATGGCGGGATCGACCGGGAGCCGGGCGAGAGCCTCGCCCATGGGGGTGAGCTGGCGGTTGTCGTCCAGGGCGCCGAGCTCCTGGAGGAGAACGTAGGCATTCTGGATTGCGGCCGCCGGCGGGGGGTCGATGAAGGGGAACGTCTCGATCTTGCCCAGGCGTCCCGCCTCGAGGCGGAGGAGCACTTCGGCCAGGTTGCAGCGCCGGATCTCGGGCTCGGCATGGGGCGGGCGGGCAAGGAATTCGGACTCGGCGTAGAGTCGGATGCAGACGCCGGGGGCGATGCGGCCGCAGCGTCCGGCGCGCTGGTTGGCGTTGCTCTGGGCGATGGGCTCGATGGGGAGCCGGCGGCTGCGGGTGCCGGGGTGATACCGGCTGATTCGGGCAAGGCCGGTATCGATGACGTACCGGATGCGGGGGACGGTGAGCGAGGATTCGGCGATGTTGGTGGCGACGACGACGCGGCGTTTGGGGCCTGGCGCGAAGACGCGCTGCTGTTCGGCGGCGGTCAACCGGCCGAAGAGCGGGATGACCTCGAGGTTGTCCGGTTGGCGACGGCGGAGCCTGTCGGTGGCTTCGCGGATATCCCGCTCGCTGGGGAGGAAGACGAGCGTGTCTCCGGCCCCAGGCTCCTCGAAGACGGCGCCCACGGCGTCGACGGCGGCATCGACATACGTGCGGTCGCCGGTTTCCTCCGCCTCCGCGTCGAGCGGCGCGTACCGGAGCGTGACGGGATACAGGCGGCCGGACACCTCGACGATGGGGGGGTGGTCGAAGGCCTGGGCGAATCGATCGAGGTCGATGGTGGCGGAGGTGATGACGAGGTGGAGATCGTCCCGCTGGCGGAGGAGGTTGCGCAGGTGGCCCAGCAGGAAATCGATGTTGAGCGAGCGCTCGTGCGCCTCGTCGATGAGGATCACCTCGTACTCGGAAAGCAGGGGATCCCGCTGGACCTCGGCGAGGAGGAGGCCATCGGTCATCACCTTGACGCTGGTCTCGGGGCGGACATGATCGGCGAAGCGGATGGCGCAGCCGACATCGCGACCCCAATCGACGTCGAGCTCCTCGGCCAGCCGCCGGGAGATCGAGAGGGCGGCGACCCGGCGCGGCTGGGTGCAGCCGATGCGCGCCCGGCGGCCGTAGCCCGCCTCGAGGCACATCTTCGGCAATTGCGTGCTCTTGCCCGAACCGGTCTCTCCCGAAACGATGAGGACCGGATGCCGGGCGAGGGTGCGGACGATGGCGTCGCGATGGGCGGTGATGGGGAGGGTGTCGGGGTACTCGAGATGGCGGATCACCGCGTCGCGGCGGGTGCGGATGGCGATCGAGGCGCGTGCCTCTGCGATCCAGCGTTCGAGGGGGAGCGGCGCGTGTTCTCCGCGGCGGTGGCGGGCGAGCGTTGTTGCGAGGCGCGCTCCGAGCCGGAGCTGATCGGGGAGCAGGCACTGGGGCAGGAGCCCGCGCAGTGTGGCGAGAGCTCCGGCGGAATGTCCCGCGGCGCTCGGACTATTCATCGAGCACGGCGCACGCCTGGTTGCCGGCCGGGGGGCCGTGACGAATCAGCCTCATCGGCCGCCCAGGAGCCGCGCGGGGAGCAGGAACAGGGCCCGCAAGAACGCGAAGACACCGGTCACCGCGATGGCGGCGAGCCGGAACGGCAGCAGGAGAAGCCAGACGAAGGGAAACAGCACCAGCGCCAGCAAGGCCACCGGCCAGCAGAGGACCAGCAGGACGCACCAGAGCAGAAATGCCAGCAGCAATCTCATGGTCACGAACAGTACCGTGTACTGGATCGCACAAGAGCGGCGCGAATGCAAGCCGGCTTCTTTTCGAGCTCCGCAAGCGCTCCGGCTTCTGGGCGCTGCGGCGATCGGGGCTCGGCACCCGGGCGGCGCGGTGGTCGCAGAGGATTCTCGTGTGGAGTCCTCGACTTGTGGAATTGACCTATTGACCCCATGTTCCACAATTCAAGGACACTAGACACCATGAACGATCGCTTGCTCACCCTCGGCCATTCACCCGACCCGGACGACGCCTTCATGTTCTACGCCCTGGCCCGCGACCGGATTCCCTCCCGCGGTTTCCGGTTCCAACACATCCTCCAGGACATCCAGACTCTGAATGAACGGGCCCGGCGCGGCGAACTCGACATCACCGCCATCAGCATCCACGCGTACGCTTACGTCGCCGACCAATACGCTTTGCTGCCCAGTGGCGCCAGCATGGGGGACGGCTACGGCCCGATGCTCGTGGCCCGCCGCCGCCTGGATCGCGATGCGATCCGCCGTGCCCGCATCGCCGTTCCCGGCACGATGACGAGCGCCTTTCTGGCGCTTCAGCTCTGGCTCGAACAACCCGCGGCCGCCCTCGATTGCCGGGTGGTCCCGTTCGACCAGGTCTTTGCCGCGGTGCACTCCGGCGACGCCGAGGTGGGTCTCATCATCCACGAAGGCCAACTCACCTACACCCAGGAGGGTCTCGTGGTCTGCCAGGACCTGGGCGCATGGTGGAACGTACAACATGACGGTCTGCCCCTGCCTCTCGGTGGCAACGTCATCCACAAGCGCATCATCCCGGAAGACCGCCGGATCATCTCCGGCCTCCTCACCGACAGCATCCGCTACGGACTCGAACACCGGGCGGAGGCCGTCGAACACGCCCTCCACTACGCCCGCGATATGGGCCGCGACCTCGCGGACCGTTTTGTGGGCATGTACGTCAACCACTGGACCCTCGACTACGGCGAGCGCGGACGCACCGCCATCCGACGCTTCCTTGGCCTCGCCCACGATCGCCGCCTGATCCCCGCCCTCCCCGAGCTCGAGTTCGTCGCCTAGCGAGGCGCCGCCTCAGACCCAGTCGAGTCCTCAGGTTCATGAAGACCCTGCTCTGCTTGCCCAGCCTCTCTTCCACGCCTCGCTAATGGAGAGTCCTCGACGGAAGGAGGGAAGGCTTGGAACAGCAGGGACCAGCCTTGACCTGTTGACCGCCTATTCCACAAGTCGAGGACTCTAGCGAGGCGGCCGGATTCCGATGCTTGCGCGAGCCGAAGGAGCGGGGCAAGGTTCCCCCCGCTGTGAAAGCCGCTCACCCATCCGCACGCGCTGGCCGAGTTCATTCCCCGAGACGTCTCCCGCCGGCCTCCCTGACCCGCCGGCGATTCATCCAAGGCGCCGCGGCCACCGCGGCCGCGATCTCAATCGTGCCCAGCCATGTGCTGGGCCGCGGCGGCACAGCGGCGCCCAATAGCCGCCTCAACCTGGCGTTTATCGGAGTCGGTTCCCAGGGCTTGCGCGTCCTCCTGAACTTCCTGCGCCAGCCGGACGTCCAGGCGGTCTCCGTGTGCGACGTTGTCACGGAGCGCGACGACTATCCCCAGTGGGGAGAGCGCGAGTTTCGCGACGCGGTCGCGACTCTCCTCGGCGGCAGCGCCCCGGCCTGGGTGGAAGCCCTCAGCACCCGACGCCCGATTCGCCTGACGCGGACGCTCACCGTCACCGCGGGTGTGGCGGGAACCGAGCCCTGCCGCCGGATCATCAACGCCTACTACGGCCGGAACAAGGCCTCCGGCAGCTACCGGGGATGCACCGCGCACGCCGATTTCCGCGAACTGCTGGCCAAGGAAACCGACGTCGATGGGGTCGTGGTTGGCACGCCGGACCACTGGCATGCCCTCATTGCGATCGCCGCGATGGAGCGCGGGAAACACGTTTATTGCCAGAAACCCATGACCCATTCCGTCGCCGAAGCCCGGCGCATGGCCGAGGTCGCCCGCGCGACCGCCGTCGCCACCCAGGTCGCCGTCGGCCCCCAGGCCGCCGAGTCCACGCGCGTCCTCTGCGAGTGGATCGCCTCCGGCGCCATTGGACCGGTACGCGAGGTCGTCAACTGGTCGAATCGCCCGGTCTGGCCCCAGGGACTCGAGCGTCCGACCGATGCGCCGGCCGTGCCTCGAGGACTCGATTGGGATCTCTGGTTGGGGCCTGCCCCTGCCCGGCCGTTTCACCCCGTCTATCTGCCCTTCGTCTGGCGCGGGTGGTATGACTTCGGCTGCGGCGCCATCGGCGACATGGGCTGTTACAGCTTCGATGTCATCTTCCGCGCACTCCAACTCACCCCGCCCACCCGCATCGAAGCCAGTTCGAGCGAGCTGATGGATGACTGTTTCCCCAAGGCCTGCCTGATGCGGTTCCAGTTTCCCGCCCGGGGGGATCGACCGCCCGTGATCCTGACCTGGTACGACGGCGGCCTGCTCCCGCCCCTGCTCGATCGCCTCGGTCCAATCCCCGCCCTCGACAAGGAAGGCTTGCTGTTCCTCGGCGACCGCGGTGCCATCCTCTGCGGATTCACCGGCGAGAACCCCCGGCTCCTCCCCGAAGCCGCCTTTCGAGATTTCACGCCCCCGCCCAAGAGCCTTCCCCGATCCATCGGTCATGACCGGGAGTGGATCGAGGCCTGCAAGGGAGCTGCTGCCAAACCAGGAGCGAACTTCGAGTTCTCGAGTGCCGTCACCGAGACCATTCTTTTGGGCAACGTCGCCCTACGCGCCGGTCAGCGGATCGAATGGGATACCGCCGCCATGAAAGCCGGCAAGAACCCCGCGGCGGATCGCCTGGTCAATCCCCCCTGCCGCGCCCCCTGGCGTGGAATCCTCGCCCCTTGACCTGTCAAAGCTTCGACGACGTCCGTTCCGCCAGCCAGATCATATCCTGGTTGTTCGGTGAAGGGACGTTGAGCTGAAGGCTGTTGTTGTACTTGACCGGAGGCAGCGTCCGCGGGTCCTTCCACTTTCGGATCTCCGCGTGCCCATCCGCAAAGGAAATCCCAGCCGCCCCATTGTGGTAGCCTGCAGGGTAATCAATGATCCGCGCCGACGCGGCATTCTCGACCATCATGTTGGCAAAGCCGCCCGCGTTGATGCTGTCCGGGTGTTCGTCCAAGAGCACATACAACTGGGCTGTCGGCGGATCGATCATCTCCGAAAGCTTGTAGTACGTGCGATAGCGTTTCTGGGCGGGCACCATTGCCGAGCCGGGGGGCAGCCACTCCCCAGGCCCCCCGAGCGCCTGGCTCATCCCCATGCTCCGCACCCGGGGGTAGATCCGTCCGCCGATCTTGACCGTGCTCTTGTCCGCCGGACACTTGTACACCGCCGTGTCCTGCACGTAGAGGGCGAATTTCGAGAACTCGGGATTCTTCAGGATCGCCGTGTTCGTATTGTCCGCGTTGGCACCGTTAAAATCGAGCCACCCGCCAACCCAGGCGTTCGCCTCCGCGCGGTTGTTCCCCGGCGCTGTCACCCGGTCGCCGTTGTCGTGCGCATACATCAGCCAGGCCAGCTTCAGTTGCCGCAGGCTGTTCATGCAGTGGATCCCCTGGCCCTTGGCTTTCGCCCGCGCGAGCGCCGGCAGCAGCATCCCCGCCAGGATGGCGATGATCGCAATCACCACCAGCAGTTCGATCAGGGTGAACCCGGTCCGCCAACGCCCGGCACCGGCCGCGGAAGAAGAAGACGCACGCATATCAGGGCTAAAGCTGATTCACGATACCAAGTCTTGCAACCGAATGCCAGCCCGACGTCGCGATCCGGCGGCCCGGAGGGTTGCGCCGAAAACGGCCTGGGGCCTTGTCGCTCGTCAGTCACAGCCCGCTGCGGGGATGCTCCTTCCTCGCTTCGCGCCCCAGGCCGTTTTGGGCGCAACGAAGCACCAGCCATTGATGAGACACCACACCAGAGCCCTCGACTTGTGGAACGTGGGGTCAACAGGTCAAGTTTGGTCCCGCCCGTTCCCAACCCGCCCCCCTGCCTTCGAGGACTCTATATTAGCGAGGCGCGGGAGAGAGGGTCCGGAAAGGCAGCAAGGCTTCATGGGATCGCGGACTTCGTTAGGTCTGAGGCGGCGCCTCGCTAGGGGGGTGTGGCCGTGGGGCTGGTTTCAAGGCCGGGCGGGGGTTGGGCCGACGCGCCCAGCGAGAGGAAGGACCAGATGGCATGGATCTGGCGCTCGGTGTTGCCGTCCAGCAAGGTTTTGATTGTGGCTTCGGCCTCCGGCCAGAACGCCGGCATTCGTGTGCCCGGTCTCAGGCCTGCCGGGTCGAGAAGGTAGCGGCGAAACCAATCGTAGTGGAGGCGGCGGCTCATCCAGGTCATGTCCATGACGGAGAGGCCGAGCGAGGGGATCCCGGCGAAATCGTGACAGACGATGCAGCTGCAACCTCCGGTGCCGACGAGCAATCGCCCGGTTGCGGCGTCGCGGGGTGCGGGTTCCTCGGGTGCCGGGGTGGGCGGGGCATCGGCCAGGACGAAATCGGCGATCAGCGGTTCGACGTTGGCGGCGCCGAACTGGGGCATCCTTGTGGCCAGATAGGGGCGGACGGCGCCGCGGTTGAGAACGACCTCGCGCAGCCAGGCTGTGCGCAGCTTCCGGCCCACGCCGGAGAGGTGCGGTGGCAGGCGGCCTTCATCCCCCCAATCGGCCGATACCCGGGAAACGAAGAAGTCCGACCGGCTGGGGGAAGGTCCGCCCAGGCCCTCGCGCGAGTGGCAGGCGAGGCAGTTGAGCGACGCGAGCGTGTGCGCGACGCGGTTCAGCGGTGTCGAGGGTGGGGATTGGCGTTGGGTAGCGCTGAACAGGGTGCGCAGCGCGGTGCGCTGGTTTTCATGGAAAGCGTAGCGCGGGACGCCCTGGCGCGGTGTGGCCGAGAGGCAACCGCCCGGGGCATCCGCGCGGAGGCGGTCGAGCGGGGGCGCCTCGAGGCGCGAGACGAGGCGTGGCGGGTGCAGGTCCAGCGTGTGACAGGCTGCGCAGCCGAGCGCAGCAAAACGATCGCGTCCACGGCGGATCCGATCGGCGTGTGGCGTGGCGGATGGCGGTGCCCCACTGGGTTGGGCGGAGGCGGGCGTGGCGCCGTCCACGTCGCGCTGCAGGTACGCGGCGATGGCCTGGGCCTCCGCGGGAGAGAGGTTGAGGGAGGGCATTCGACCCGCGCTGCGGACGGACAGGGGATCGAGGAGCAGGCGCGTCAAGGCAGCGGGGAGGTATTTTTGGCGGAGATCACCCAGGGGGATCGAGTTCAGCGTGAGTTGATCGAGCACGAAGCGCTGCGCCTCCGGGTCCGCGGGTCCGGTGGCGGGCAGATCCGGGAAGAGGGCGGCGGCGGTTTCCTGGGGTGCGTGGCAGGCGACACAACCCGCGCGATGGTAAAGAAGTCGACCTGGGTCCGGGGAAGCGGTCGGCGTGTCATCCGTCGCCTCGGCCGGCGGGGGGGCCAGAGAAAGGAGGAGGCCGAGCAAGTCGTTTGCGGCAGCGTTCTTCTCCGCCGGGGGCAGGTCGCGGAGGAGATCCGGCATGGTGGAGCCGGGTTTGAGGGAGTGAGGTTCGGCGAGGTGGCGTTCGAGAGCAGCGATCCGGATCCGCTGTCCCACGGTGGCGAGGTTTGGAGCGGGGCTGGGGGTGTTTTCGGGGCGGGCAGGCTCGGCTGGGGTGTGGCAGGCGGTGCACCGGAGTTCCTTGAGCAGAACCGCGCCGGCGTGGACGGTGTCGCCGCTCGACTCGATGCCGGGGAACACCATGACGGGGGACTCTGCCGCCCGCGGGGCAGCGGCGGTCGCTAAGAGCAGAGCGAGAGCGGCTTGAAACCTGCGCAGGGCGCGTGGCCATGCGGATGGTGGGCCTGCGGCCTTGGGGCGGCCGGGTGGCTGGTGCGCGCGTCTGGCGGTCATGGCTCTTGCGGCTGGTGTCGGCGGCGTCTCGGGAAGCCGGTGTCCGGGGTGCGGCGACGGCGGGGAGCTTACGCGGTTTGCGGTTTGGGGCACGCGAATTGTGGGCCTTGACCCCGCGCAGGGGGCGGGGCTAAAGAGGAGTCCAACAGCGGGACGTCATGAAACTGACCTGGACCGATGCGGAGGAGATTGCGTGGGCACTGATCGCGAAGCACCCGGATCAGGACCCGCTGCGGCTGAGCTTCCCGAAGTTGCACCGGATGGTGCTGGAGCTCGAGGATTTCGAGGATGATCCCGAGGGGTCCAACGAGGGCGTGTTGGAGCGGATTCAGATGGCGTGGTACGAGGAGGTGAAATGAGCATGAAGACCAAGACGATTGTGCGGACGGCGGGCGCGCCGGCGCCGGTGGGGCCTTACAGTCAGGCGGTGCGCGCCGGCGGTTTCCTTTTTTGCGCGGGGCAGATTCCGCTTGATCCGGGGACTGGGGATCTTGTGGCGGGCGGGATTGCGGCGCAGACCGAGCGGGTGTTGAAGAACCTGGAGGCGATACTGGCTCAGGAGGGCTTGGGCTTTAGCGACGTGGTGAAGACCACCGTGTTCATGGTGGACCTCGGGGAATTCGCGGCGATGAACGAGGTTTACGGGAGGTTCTTCATCCAGGATCCGCCTGCCCGATCGACCATCCAAGTGGTGGCATTGCCGCGCGGGTCGCGGGTCGAGATCGAGTTGGTGGCGGCTGCGGCGTCGAGGGGGTAGGGCAGGGAAAAGCGCCGGGGGGCCGGCGCAGTTCAAAACCTGTCGGTTGCGCCGTGGCCCTGGGCTAGAGTCCTCGACTGGGTCTGAGGCGGCGCCTCGCTAGAGTCCTCGACTTGTGGAATGTGGGGTCAACAGGTCAAGTCTGGCCCCTGCCGTTCCAGGCCATCCCTCCTTCCGTCGAGGACTCTACATTAGCGAGGCGCGGAAGCGAGGGTGGGCAGGCACAGCAGGCTCTTTATGTCCGTGGGGACTCGACTGGATCTGAGGCGCGCCTCGCTAGGCCTTGGTTGGGAACCGGGCGATGAGGCGGAGCGATTCGTCCATTTGGGCGGGAGATTCGGCGCCGAGGGTCATGGTGTCGAGCAAGCCGAGGTTTTGGGCGAACTCGATGCACTCCTCCTTCATGGCGGCCAGGGTGCCTTCGCCGTAGATCTTCATGCCGATGAGGGCTTTGCCGTTGGCCTTGGCGGTCTTGAGGACGGGTATGACCTGATCGACGGGGGCGTCCATCTTCGCGCCTTTGGGATTGATGCGGGCGAGGATGACATCGACCCAGGGGGAAGCGACTGCGGTCTTGAGGGCGCCGAAATCGTGGCAGGAGACGCCGACGGCGCGGACTTGTTTTTTCTCCTTGGCGGCGGAGAGGGCGTCCATGTAGGGGCGCATTTCCTCTTCCCAGGCTGGTTTATCGAGGCAGTGGAGCAGCACGATGTCCAGGCGATCCGTGTTGAGTTCGTGTCGGAACCGTTGGAGAGCCATCTCGGTCGATCTTCGGGCGAAGGCGGGCGGCACCTCGGACGGCTGTCCGTCGTAGCGGTACCAGAGCTTGGTCAGGATGGTGATCTTGTCCCGCGGGACGGTGCGCAGGGCTTCCCGGAAGTAGACGTGGGAACCGTAGAGATCCGCGAGGTCGAAGAAAGTCACGCCGCGGTCGTAACTGTGTTGGAAGAGCTCGACGAGCTTCTTGAAGCCCATTCGCGTGTGGTTGGATTGCCGGTTGCCGCCGCTCATGCCGGTCCCTTGGCCGACCCGGGAGAGTCTGATTCCGGTCTTGCCGAGGGGGACCTCGGTGGGGGGAGCCGGGCTTGGATCGCCCTGGGCCCTGACGACTCCGAACAAAGCCACGGAACTGCCAGCCAGCGAGGCAAGGAATCTGCGTCGGGGTGCGGTATTCATAAGCATCCGGTTCGATTGCATTGGCATGGCGCCGGGCGCGCGGTCCGGTCCCGGCCGGGCCACGCGCGCGGCGGACGTCCCAGTGTGTTGGGTCCCGGTGGTTTTGCCAAGTGTGGATTGGAGATCAGGGTCTACTGTCGCAAGGCGCGAGCGCGCCAGATGACGGCCGGGTTATCAGTGATGATGCCGTCGACGCCGGCGTCCCAGAGGGTGTTTGCCAGGGGGGCTTCGTTGATGGTGTAGGCCCAGACCTTGAGGCCGAGGCTGTGGGCGTAATCGACGGCGGGCTGGGTGACTTGGCGGTTCCAGACCACGATGGTGGCGCCGAGCGCGCGCACCTGATCGACCCAGGCTTGGCTCAGCGCCTTTTCCTCGTCCGTGAGTTTTCGTCCGCCGACGCTGCCCGGCGGGCCGAGGGCTCCGAGGATCTGGCGGGGTTCGAGCCGGTGGAACTCGCGGAGGTACTCCCAATCGAAGGACTGGACGACGAGCTGGTTGATCCACTGGCGTTGGTGAAGCAGTTCGACGAGGGCGCGCGGGTCGCCCGCTTTGCGTTCGATGAGCGTGACGCCCTTCTTTTGGATGAGGTCGAGCGCCTCGTTGAGCAGGGGGATGCGGGTGCCGGCGTACCGCCGGTTGTACCAGGAGCCAGCATCGAGGGTCTGGAGGTCGGTCGAGGAGCGACTCTCGGTGCGGATCTTCTGCGCCTGCCATCGGGTTTTGGCGTCGGTGGTCCGGTCCAGATCGGCGTCGTGGATTACGACGGGGATGCCGTCGCTGGCGTGGTAGTAGTCGAGTTCGACGAGGTCGGCGCCGGCGGCGAGGGCGAACTCGAAGGAAGGCAGGGTGTTTTCGGGGGCGAGGGCGGGGTAGCCGCGGTGGCCGATCACGAGGGGGCGCTTCTCGGCGAGGAGGGTTTCGGCCGCGGGACGGTCGGCGGCGAAGGCGGTTGCAGCGAGCGCGAGGGCCAGTGCGGCGATGGGCGTCAATGGGCCGGGCCGACGCTGGGTGGTCATCGGGGTTGAGATTGCCGGGTGCTGTTCGTTGTCGCGCATGGGTGGCATAGTGTTCCTCTCGAGAGGTAAGTGCAACTCACCGATCTCACCGAACCTCGAGGTGGATCGTCCGACTGACCGTCTGACCGGCATTTCCGAGTGCCGGTTGGGGAGACTGTGCCCTGAGGGGGCCCGGGCCTGTCAAGCCTGGGGGTGTCCGGGAGCTTGACGCTGACCGGCGGGTCTGCGGATGATGCTGAGGCTGGCGGGATCGAGGGCCTCGCGAGGTCCCCCGGCGGGATGCGTGTGAACTGGAGGCGCCCGAGGTCGGCGCCTCCCGCAACGAGCCGACTATGAACCGACGTGATTTCCTGAGCACCACCACCGCCGCCGCGGGCGCCCTTGCTGTCTGTGGGGCTCCCACGATTCTGGCTGCCGAGGAGACGTGGCCTTTGAAAGGCCGAATCTACAAGTCCCTGAAGATCGGCATGGTGAAGGTCCCGGGGTCGCTGACCGAGAAACTCCAGGCGTTGAAGGAGCTGGGGTATCGCGGCGTCGAGATGGATTCGCCGGGGATGGACGTCGAGGCAACGCGCCAGGCCGTGGCGGCATCCGGGCTTGCGGTGGATGGAACGGTTTGTTCGACGCATTGGGGGATTCGGCATTCGGACAAGAATCCGGAGACCCGGGCGAAGGCGCTGGCGGACTTGAAGACTGCGCTGCGGGACACGAAGGCGGTGGGCGGCCACACCGTGCTGCTGGTGGTGGGGAGCGGAGACGATGGGACCGAGGCGGAGGTCTGGGAGCGATCGGTTGCGAACATACGCCAGGCGCTGCCGCTCGCGGCGGAGCTGGGGGTGGTGATCGCGGTCGAGAACGTGTGGAACAAGTTTCTCTATGCCCATGACGGGCCGGCGGATCAGACGGCGGAGAAGCTCGCGAAGTACGTGGATGAATTCAAGTCGCCGTGGCTGGGGGTGCAGTTTGATCTGGGCAACCATCAGAAGTACGGGAGTCCGGCGGCGTGGGTTCGGACCCTGGGCCGGCGGATCGTGAAGCTGGATGTGAAGGACTGGGGGCGGAAAGCCGGCTGGGCGAAGATCGGCGAGGGCGATGTGGACTGGCCCGAGGTCCGGCGGGCGCTGCACGACATCGGGTACATCGGGTATGCGGCGGCCGAGGTGGGGGGTGGCGATCGCGACGTGCTGCGCGAGGTCAGCCAGCAGATGGACCGTGTGTTCGGTCTTGTTTGATGGCGGCATGGGTTGCTGAGCCGCCGCGGGACCTGCATGGACGATGCACCACCCATGAGAATCACCCAGGTGAGTCGTCGGCTCTCGTCTGGTCGGGCTGGAGCGGGAGCGATCCTGGCCGCGTGTCTCCTGGGGGCTTTGGGGTGGCCGGCCGGTGCCGGGGCGCCGATCGGCTGGGAGGCATTGAGTCGACTGGACCAGCTCCCGGCATACAAGTCGTCGATCAAGGTGGGCGCGGTGTCGAGCTACGATCGCACGGGAGGCAACGACGACGGTTTTTCGGGGAAGTACTCGTTCATTCGGAAGGAGGCGGGGGGTCTGGTGCTGGCGGACTTGAAGGGGCCTGGGGTCATCACCCGACTTTGGACGCCGACGCCGACGGACGATCCGATCGAGTTCTTATTGGACGGGGAGGCTGAGCCGCGGGTGAGCGTTGGGTTTCGCGATCTCTTTCTGGGCAAGGATCCGGCTTTTCCGCGGCCGCTGGTGGGGTTTGGGGCGGGGGGGTACTACAGCTATGTGCCGGTGCCGTTCGCGAAGTCCTGCGTGGTGCGGATTCGGGGGCCGAAGGTCCAGTTCTACCAGATCAACTACGCGCTGTACGGACCGGAGACGACGGTGGCGTCGTTCACGCGGGAACTATCGCCGGCGGATCAGCGGCATCGGGAGCAGGCGATCGAGCTGTTCCGGAGTCCGGGAGCCGATGGGAGTCAATGGGCTGCGCCGCCGGGCGCGCGGATCGAGCTCAGCACCGCGGAGGGTTTGGTGGCACCGGGCTCGACGTGGACTGTGTTTCGGGCCGGGACGGGCGGGCGGATCGTGGGGCTGCGGTTCACGCCGGCGGAGGCCATGGCGGGCAAGGCGCGGGACCTGCTGCTGCGGATCGCGTTCGACGGCGAGGCCCCGGCGGTCGTCTGTCCGCTGGGGGATTTCTTCGGGTACGCCTGGGGCCAGCCGGCGATGCGATCGGTCGTGGCCGGCACGGTGGGGGGGACGAACTACTGTTATCTTCCGATGCCGTTTGACCGCAGTGCGGTGGTCGAGGTGGCCTCGGAGGCGCCGGGTCCGGTGGTCTTGCGGGCGGAGGTGTTGCATGCGGCGGTGCCGCGGCGGGCGGAGGAAGGGAAGCTGTACGCCGTGTGGCGGCGGGAGAATCCCACGCGCTTAGGAGAGCCGTACACGTTCCTCGACGCTGTTGGCCGCGGGCACCTGGTGGGGGTGATCCTGCAGGCGCAGGGTTTCGAATCGGGCAAGACCCTGTTTTTCGAAGGCGACGACCAGACCACGATCGACGGCGAACTGGCGATCCACGGGACCGGATCGGAGGATTTTTTCAACGGCGGCTGGTACGACGTTCCGGATCGTTGGGAGAAGCGGATTTCGTTTCCGCTGAGCGGGTGTTTGGGTTATGCGAAGCACCTGGGGCGCACCGGGGCCTACCGGTGGTTTCTTGGGGATGCGTACGCCTACCGGCAGAGTCTCCGGCAGACCATCGAGCACGCGGGCGAGAAGAACAGCATTCCAACGGACTACTGCAGCGTGACCTATCTGTACTCGGAACGGCCGCCGGTGGCGGATCCGGGTGTGCCGCCGGGAGTGGAGCGGGCCGTGCAGGATCTGGCTGAGGTCGTGTTTCCGGTCTGGTGGCAGATGCCGATCCACGCGTGGTCGTTCGAGAACGCCACGCTGGCGCGGCGCAAGGAGAAGATCGGGAACGAAGAGATCCGGTTCCTTTCGCTGACGACCCAGGGCTCGGACTGGTTCGGGCCGCATTTTCTATCGCTGACGTGCGATGTGCCTGTGGCGGGGAGCTATCGGATCTTGATCGAGGCTTTGAAGGGGCCCGCGCAGGGCCGGGTCCAGTTGTTCCGGGACGAGAATCCGGTTGGGGACGCTGTGGACCTTTATGCGGTGGCGCGGGAGGCGAGCGGGCGCGTGTTGCTGGGGCGGCTGGATCTTGCGGAAGGCGCGAACAACCTGATGATCAAGCTGGTGGGGAAACACAAGCAGGCGAGCGGACTGGGGCTCGACCTGATCAGCGTGGTTTGCTCGCGGGAGCCGTGATTGACGGGTCGGCCCCCGTGTGGCGGTTACTTGAGGGGCTTCCAGTCGAGATGTCGGAAGCGGTCCCAGACCCAGACGAAGTCCCGGTTCTTCGAGTTGCCGCCCTGCCAGTAGAAACTCTCGATTCCCTTGGCGGAATCGGTGGCTGCCTTGATGGTGGAGGCTTCGAGCCAGCGGTGGCCTTCGACGTGGCCGTCGGCGAACCCGAACGTGCTGACCTGGCCATGGAAGACGGCGAAGGGATCCACCCAGCCCGGGCTGGTGACGTTGATCACCCAGGTCCCGTTGTTGTAGTCCCGGGGATCGGCTTCCTCGATGAAGACGAACGCGTTGACCGCCTCGTCGATATCTGTCGATTTGGTGTAGGGCTTGACGCCTCCCCACATGCCGCCGGCCATGCCGTCCGACTTCGAGTAGCTGTCATAGGCCCAGCCGCGGCCGGGCTTGAGCCGTTTGGTCCGGAGGTCGCCCGGGCAATGGTAGGCGCCCACCGCGCTGCAATAGGTGTAGAGCGGGGACTTCTGGAGTCCTGCCGTCACGCGGCGCATGGCTTCGGTCTCGTTGATGGTCGTGGGCAGCTCGGGGCCGGGGTAGGGTCCCAGCCAGAAGCCGCCGGCGTAGAGCTGCATGGTTCCCAGCTCGCCGGAGTAGGACGTCGGCAGGATTTTCTCGTTGTTGTCCAGGGCGTACATCTGCCAGGCCAGCGTCAGCTGCTTCTGGTTGGAAGCGCAGACGGAGAGTGTGGCTTTGAGTTTGGCCTTGGAGAGGGCGGGCAGGAGCATGCTGGCGAGGATGGCAATGATCGCGATCACGACCAGCAACTCGATGAGTGTGAAGCCGGTGGTCCGGAGGCTGCCGGGCCACATCCGGGAGGCGGGACGGTTCAGACTGCGCATAAGTGATCTCAGGCTTGACGTCCACCCCGACGGGTGGCGGTCACCAACCCGCCGCCGTGGGGGCCATTGTCCGAGTGCTTGAGGCCACAGTAGGCTCCCGGGGACGCCCGTCAATGGGAATTGGCGTGCCCGGATCCTCGCTTAACGCGTGTGGCGCGAACGGTCGCCATCGGCTCCTGGTGGGTTTTGGCCTTGAAGGCGCGTGGGGTGTCGGCTCCGGGGTAGCCCGCCCGCGAGCGGGCGGGCTTGTGTGCCTGGCAGGTGCCAGCCCTATCGGGGTGAGAGGTCCCCGACGGGGAGATGGCGACAACCGAAGCTGAAGGCTAAGGCGGAACCGTAAGGAAGCGACTGAAAGAGCCGGAAGCGAACCTTCGACCGTAGGAACACGAACTGGTAGCGAGGCGGGCGACCGGGGGCGAGCAGGCGAGCACGAGCGAAGCCCAAGGGTCAATGAGGGCGCACGTCAAGCCAGAGGGCACGAGGGGAAAGGGTTGGCACCGACCCAGGGAGACCCCGGGGCTGAGAGGTCCTAGCGAGGCGCCGCCTCAGACCCAACCAAGTCCGCGATCCCATGAAGCCTTCCTGCCTTTCCGGACCCTCTCTTCCGCGCCTCGCTAATGTAGAGTCCTCGGAGGCGGGGGGGGCGGGTTGGGAACGGCAGGGGCCAAACTTGACCTGTTGACCACATATTCCACAAGTCGAGGACTCTAGGGAGTCAGCAGAGGCCATAGGAGCGACGAGGTCTGGCGAAAGCCGGGCGGAGCCAAGGGCCGAAGGACGGAAACGCAGAGCTCCATGAGAACCTGAACGAGCGGGGAGAACGAAGTCCGAAACCGCAGGGCGCGACAACTGCGGTCACGACCCTGGACTGGCAGAACCGGGGCCCCGGCGGAGAGGCCGCCGTCCAAGCCCCGGGAGTGGCCCCCCCCTGCCGATCTCGGTGTTGCGGCGCTGGGGTTTTGTGATGCCCTCAGAGCTTGCGACCGCCATGTAGCAAGGTCGCACCGTTCAACCGCCGGATGCGGATAACCGCACGTCCGGTGGTGTGGGAGGTTGCCGGGGCGCAATCCCCGGCACCCGACCCGATTATAGGGAATGGAGGGACAAGACTTGACCTGCTGACCCCGTGTTGCACAATTTGAGGACTCTGATGTGGTGTCTCACGAGTGGCGCCATTGGGGAGACACCACATTCGCCGGCCTATATGAAGGGTTTGGTGGAAAACTCCGAAGCGAACAACTCAAGTTTGATCCTATGCCAGCGAGCGAGGCGCATCTCAGACCCATTCGAGTCTCCAGGCTCATGAAGACCCTGCTGTCCCTCCCCACCCCCATCTCGCGTCCTGCTTCGAGAAGAGACCGGAGAGCTGATGCCATGGATTTGCCGGCAGACTGTACGCTCATGGGGGCCGGCTTCTTCACCTGGCTTGCGTCGATATCCCGATCCCGGCGCGGCGTTGCCGAAGCCCGGAAGTCCTTGCACCGGTTTTTTTGTGAGGTTTCCGGGCTCGCCATGGCCGCCCTGGCGCTCGGGGCGGGAATCGCGTTGGCCGCGGACTTGCGGATTGGGATGATTGGGCTGGACACGTCGCATGTGGTGGCGTTCACGCAATTGCTGAACGACCCGGCGCGGTCGAATCACGTGGCCGGCGGCCGGGTTGTGGCCGCGTATCCGGGCGGGTCCCAGGACATTGAATCGAGCCGGACGCGGGTCGACGGGTACACGCGCGAGCTACGGGACAAGTGGGGCGTGCGGATTGTGGACACGATCGAGGCGTTGTGCGAGGCGGTGGACGTGGTGATGCTGGAGAGTGTCGACGGCCGGCCGCATCTCGAGCAGGTGAAGCCGGTGATTCGGGCGCGCAAGCCGGTGTTCATCGACAAGCCGATGGCGGGATCCCTGCGGGATGTGATTGCGATCCAGCGGCTGGCCCGGGAGCACGGGGTGCCGTGCTTCAGCTCCTCGTCGCTCCGGTACTATCCGGGGCTGATCGAGTTGAAGAAGGCGCCGGCGGGAGAAGTGCGCGGGGCGGTCTCGACCGGTCCCTGCCCGGTGGAGCCGCATCATCCGGATCTCTTCTGGTACGGCATTCACGCCGTGGAAGCTTTGTACGCGGTGCTGGGGCCGGGTTGCGAGCAGGTCACGCGGGCGACAACGCCGAACGCGGAGGTGGTGACGGGAGTTTGGAAGGACGGCCGGTTCGGGACGATGATCGGTCTGCGGGAGGGCGCGGCGCCCTACCGGGTGACGGTGTATGGGAGCAAGGCGGTGGTGGACCAGAAGCCAGGGGGCGACTATGGGCCGCTGGTGCGGGAGGTCATGCAGTTTTTCCAGACCGGGGTGGCGCCGGTTTCCCCGGAGGAGACCCTCGAGCTGTTTGCGTTCATGGAAGGTGCGGACGAGAGCAAGCGGCAGGGGGGAAAGCCGGTCCGGATCGCGGACGTGATCCGGAATGCCGGGGGGGAACCCGCCAAGTGATGAGCGGCGTGAGTCTGGGGGGAGTTCAACCCTTTAGGCTGGCGGCGGGGTCCGGTGTTGGCGCACGGCGGCGATGAAGCCGCGGAAGAGGGGGTGCGGGGCGTCGGGTTTGCTCTGGAACTCGGGGTGGAACTGGCAGGCCAGGAAGAAGGGGTGGTCGCGGAGCTCGACGAGTTCGACGAGTTCGCCATTGGGGGAGGTGCCGCTGAAGAGGAAGCCGGCCTGTTCGAATGCGGCCCGGTAGGCGTTGTTGAACTCGTAGCGGTGCCGATGGCGTTCATGGGCGACGAAGGCGCCGTAGAGGCGGGCGGCTCGGGTTCCGACCTTGAGCTGGACGGGTTGGGCGCCCAGGCGCATGGTGCCGCCCATGGTGGTGATCCCGAGCTGTTCCTCGAGCATGGCGATGACGGGATGGGGCGTTTGCCGGTCGAATTCGGTCGAGTGCGCCCCTTCGAGGTGGAGGGCGTTGCGTGCGAACTCGATGGTGGCGATTTGCATACCCAGACAGAGGCCGAGGTAAGGGAGGTGATGTTCCCGGGCGAAGCGGGCGGCGAGCAGCTTGCCCTCGATGCCCCGTTCGCCGAAGCCGCCCGGGATGAGGATGCCGCCGAGCCCCTTGAGGAGCTTGTCGGCGCCTTCCTTCTCGATCTGTTCCGCCTCGATGCGTTCGATTTCGACGCCGCAATCGTTGGCGATGCCGCCGTGGCTGACGGCTTCGTAGACGGACTTGTAGGCGTCCTGGAGGCCGATGTACTTGCCGACGAGGCCGATTCGGACGCGGTGTTGGGGGGCGATGAGTTTGCGGAGGATATCCTGCCAGTGGGACATGTCCGCGGGCGGCGTGTCGAGGTGGAGCAGTTGGCAGACCCGGTCGTCCATGCGCTCGCGCTGGAGCATGAGCGGCACCTCGTAGATGCTGTGGTCGACGTCTTTCTCCTCGATGACGCCCTCGTAGGGGACGTTGCAGAAGAGGGAGATTTTCTGGCGCAGGGCCTTGTTGAGGGGGCGATCGGAGCGGCAGACGAGGAGGTGGGGGGTGATGCCGATTTCGCGGAGTTTGGCGACGGACTGCTGGGTGGGTTTGGTCTTGAGCTCGCCGGCGGTTTTGATGAAGGGGACGTAGGTGACGTGGATGAAGAGGGCGTTGGTGTACCCGACTTCGAGGGCGAACTCGCGGATGGCTTCGAGGAAGGGGAGTCCCTCGATGTCGCCGGTGGTGCCGCCGATCTCGGTGATGAGGACATCGCAGCGGGTCAGTTCGCTCAGCTCGCGGATACGGAGTTTGATTTCGTCGGTGACGTGGGGGATGACCTGGACGGTCTTGCCGAGGTAATCGCCGCGGCGTTCTTTTTCGAGGACACGGGCGTAGACTTGGCCGCTGGTGAGGTTGTTCATCCGGCTGAGCCGGGTGCGGGTGAAGCGCTCGTAGTGGCCGAGGTCGAGATCGGTTTCGGCGCCGTCGTCCAGGACGTAGACCTCGCCGTGCTGATAGGGGCTCATGGTGCCCGGATCGACGTTGAGGTAGGGATCGAACTTCTGGAGGGTGACCTTGAGGCCGCGGTTCTCAAGCAGGGTGCCGAGGGAGGCTGCGGTCAGGCCCTTGCCGAGCGAACTGATCACGCCACCGGTGACGAAGATGTATTTCATAGCGACCCCGTCTTCAGGCGCTGCTCGACCCGGGCCACGTCCTCGGGCACATCGACGCCGACGCTGTCGTAGTCCACGGTGACCACGCCGATCGCGACGTCGTGTTCCAGAGCCCGCAGTTGTTCGAGCCGCTCCGCCTGTTCGAGCGCGGAGACTGGCCATTGGACCAACTGCAGCAGCGTCTCCCGGCGGTAGCCGTAGATGCCGATATGCTTCAGAAATGGAAACGCCGCCAGCTGTTCTTTCACCGAACGCGTGGCGGCATCCCGCAAGTACGGCACCGTGCGCCGGGAAAAGTATAGGGCCCGGCCGGTGAGGCTGACAACGACTTTCACGACGTTGGGGTTGTCGAACTCGGCGAGGTCGCGGACGGGGGTGGCTGCGGTGGTCATGGGGGCATGGGCGAGGGCTGCGGCGACACGATCGATGACCGCGGGATCGATCAGCGGTTCGTCCCGCTGGATATTGACGACCGCCTCGCAGGGCTCGCGTGCGGCGACCTCGGCGATCCGGTCGGTCCCGCTGGGGTGATCGTCGCGGGTGAGTTCGACCCGGCAGAAGCGGCGGGCTGCCTCGGCGATGCGGGCGTCATCGGTGGCCACGATCACCTCGGCGAGCGCGCGCGCCCGTCGGCAACGCTCGACCACGTGTTCGAGCAGCGGCTTGCCGGCGATTGGGGCCAGCGGTTTGCCCGGGAACCGGGTCGAGGCATAGCGGGCGGGGATCAGTCCGAGGATTTTCATGGGCATGTGTCTGGGTTGGCGTCGCGGGTCAGGATCCAATCGACGGCGGCGGGCAGGTGATCGACCACGACGGCGCGGGCGAGGCGGGGGGCGTTGTCGTGCTCGACCTGGGCGCCGCAGCCGGTTCGCACCAGCAGGCAGCGCCGGACGCCGGCGTTCCAGCCGCATTCGAGGTCGGCCTGTTTGTCGCCGACGAGATAGCTGCGGCTGAGGTCGATGCCGAGGGTGTCCCGGGCGTCGAAGAGCGCCTGGGGCGACGGTTTTCGATGGCGACTGGGCTGGCCTGGCGCCTCGGGGGCGAAGTAGATCCGGGCCAGGCGGACGCCGTCGCGGGCCAGCAGGGCTTCGAGGTGCCGGTGGATCGCGTGCATGGCGTCGAGGGTGTAATAGCCCCGTCCGATCCCCGACTGGTTGGTGACCAGGACGAGGAGGAAGGCGGCTTCCTGGAGCCGGCGCAGGGCGGCTCCGGTTCCGGGGTAGAGGACGAAATCATGGATTTCGTGGACATAGCCGCGGTCCTCATTGAGGACGCCGTCGCGGTCGAGGAACACGGCGCGGGGCATGGCGTTGGGGTCAGCGGCGGGTATGAAAGCTGGCGAGCAGTTCCTCCGGGCTGACGGTGGCGGTGCCGACCTTGCCCACAACGACGCCGGCGGCGTGGTTCGAGAAAACGGCGGCCTCGGCCGGCGAGGCGCCGGCGGCGACGGCGAGGGTGAAGCTTGCGATCACGGTATCGCCGGCTCCAGAGACTTCGAACACTTCGCGGCTGGTGGTGGGGATGGGGAAGGGGGGTGCGTCCCTTTGGCAGAGCAGCATGCCTTGTTCTCCGAGGGTGATGAGCAGGAGGGCGGGCTGCAGGTCGGCGAGCAGGCTCCGGGCGACCCGGAGCAGGGCGGGGTCCGCGAGCGGGTTGGCGGTGCGGGTGCTGTCGTAGGCGCCGGCGAGTTCGAAAGCCTCCTTGCGGTTGGGAGTGATGAGCGAGAGCCCGCGGAGGTCGAGACGATGGACGGGTTTGGGATCGACGCTCACCCAGAGGCCGCGTTGGCGGCAGCGGGGTTTGAGGGCATCGAGGAGCGCCTGGGTGACGACGCCTTTGCCGTAATCGCCGACGATGACGGCGTCGGCCCCCTCGAGCCGCTCGTCAATGGACTGGACGAGGGCGGCTGTGGTGGGCGGATCGAGGTCCGTCCGGGTTTCGCGGTCGACGCGGACCATTTGCTGTTGGTGGGCGATGATGCGGGTCTTGATGCTGGTGCCGCGCTTGGGGAGGACATGGAGCCCGCTGCAGTCCACCTGGTGTTCCTCGAGGAGGCGGTGCAGCCGGCGTCCGGCGTCGTCGGCCCCGACCACGGTCACCAGGCGGGCTTCGGCGCCGAGGGCGGTCAGGTTTCGGGCGACATTGGCGGCGCCGCCGGGCATGAAACTTTCGCGGTCGAAGTCGACGACCGGGACGGGGGCCTCGGGGGAGATGCGGTTGACCCGGCCCCAGAGGAACTGGTCGAGCATGACATCGCCGACGACGAGGATCCGGCAGCGGCGGGCGGTGGCGAGGAGGTGGGAGACGCGTGGCGGGGTGAGGGGGTTCATGGGGCGGCTTGGGGCGGCGGCGGGGGTTCGTCGAGAAAGGCGGTCAGCGGGCTGGTGGCGTGGCCGGTTGCTGCCGGGCCGGGCAGGCCGCTCTCGAAGGCGATTCGGCCGGCCTCGACCGCCAATTGGAAGGCGGTGGCCATGGCATCGGGATCGCCGGCCACGGCGATTGCGGTGTTCACGAGCACCGCGTCGGCCCCGAGTTCCATGGCTTCCGCCGCGTGGCTCGGCGCGCCGAGTCCGGCGTCGACGACCACCGGCACGGTGGCCTGCTCGAGAATGAGGCGGAGCTGGTCGCGGGTTTGGAGGCCGCGGTTGGTGCCGATGGGGGAGCCGAGGGGCATGACCGTGGCGGTGCCGGTTTCCTGGAGGCGCCGGGCGAGGACGGGATCGGCGTTGATGTAGGGGAGGACGACGAAGCCCTCGCGGACGAGGGTTTCGGCCGCGGCGAGGGTTTCGATGGGATCGGGCAGGAGATGCCGGGGGTCGGGGTGAATCTCGAGTTTGATCCAGCGGGGCAATCCGGCGGCGGCGGCCAGGCGCGCGAGGCGCACGGCCTCGGCGGCGGTGCGGGCGCCGCTGGTGTTGGGGAGGAGGAGATAGCGCTGCGGGTCGACGTGCTGGAGGATGTCGGCGAACGGGTCCTTGGCGCCGGAGAGATCGGCCCGCCGCAGCGCGACGGTCACCATTTCCGTGCCGCTGGCCGCCAAGGCGCTGCGCATGGCCTCGGGCGAACTGAACTTGCCCGTGCCGACAATCAAGCGGGAACGGAATGTCCGCCCGGCAATGACCAGCGGTTGCATCCCCGGTCTCATGTCCGCGAACGTTACGGCGGCGTTGTGCGGGTGTCCAGCATCGCGCTGGTTTTGGCGTCTTTTTGGTTGCCAGTTGGACCTGGAGTCGTAGACTGCCTCACGAACGGGAGTCCAGGGGTCGCTGAGAAGCTTGATGGACACGTCCGCGGACACGTCGCTGAGTATGTTGAATGACGAGGCGTTGAAACAGTCGACCTTGTACCAGGATTTTCTCGCGGAGCGCGAAGAGATACTGAGGCACAAGTGGATCGAGTCGGAGAAGGCGGGCTACGACATCGGCTTTGAGCGCGCGTTGACCGATTGGATTGTGAAGTACCGGACGGGTTGGCGGAAGTGGTATCGGAGCCAGCGCGCCTGTCGGGCGTGACTGGGGGATGGCCAGCCTGACTGGAGCGTCTGCGCAAGGGGTTGTTTTCACCGGTTGCCATAGGCCCCTGTTGTTTTTTGGGAATGGACTCTTTTACTTCGTGACCCCGTGGTTGGGACGTGACCTATTGCATGTCAAAAGCAGCTTCTCAAGAGGCGGTGGTGATGGATGCCGCTGCGGTGCGCGGCGCCGTTGAGCGGATAGCCGAGGCGATTCGCGCCGGGAACCCCGGCGGAGATCAGGTGGTCCTGGTGGGCATCCAGACCGGCGGCGTCCAGCTGGCCCGGTACCTGGCGTCGGAACTCGAACGGGCCTGGGGCAACCCGGTGCCGGTGGGGCACCTTGACGTGACGATGCACCGGGACGATCTGGACCAGCGGCTGGCGCCCCGGGTGCATCCGACAGCGATCCTGTTCGACGTGACCGGGAAGACCGTGATCCTCGTGGACGACGTTCTCTTCAGCGGGCGGACCACGCGGGCGGCGATGGATGCCCTGACGGACCTGGGGCGGCCGCGGCGGATCCAGCTGGCCGTGCTGGTCGACCGCGGGCATCGCGAGTTGCCGATCGAAGCCGATTTTATTGGCATGACCCTGGCGACCGGTCCGGTGGACCGTGTGGACGTCCGGTTGGCCGCCTCGATCGAGGACTCGAAAGTCGTTCTTGAAAAAGCGGCTTCGGGATAGCTGAATGCGGGCATGCGCTGGACCCGCAAGGATCTCCTCGATCTCCAGTCCCTTTCCGCTGACGAGATTCTGGCCGTGCTGGACACGGCCCGGGAGTTCAAGGCGGTGGGGGAGCGGACGATCAAGAAAGTGCCGGCGCTGCGCGGCAAGACGGTCGTCAATCTCTTCGTCGAGCCGTCCACCCGGACCCGGATCAGTTTCGAGCTTGCCGCGCAGCGGCTGAGTGCGGACGTCATCAACTTCACGGCGGAAGCCTCTTCTCTCAGGAAAGGGGAGACGCTGAAGGACACGGCCCGCAACCTCGAGGCGCTGAATGCGGATTTCATCATCATCCGCCACAGCGCCGCGGGGGCGCCGCACTTTCTGGCCCGGGTGCTGGGGGCCCACGTGGTGAACGCTGGCGACGGCGCGCACGAGCATCCCACGCAGGGGTTGCTCGACGTGTTCACGATGCGCGAGAAGAAAGGCCGGGTGGCGGGATTGAAGGTGACGGTCGTGGGTGACATTCTCTACAGCCGGGTGGCGCGGTCGAATGTGTGGGCGTTGAGGAGGCTTGGCGCCGAGGTCACGCTGTGCGGGCCGCCGACGCTGGTGCCGCCCGCTTTCCAGCGGATGGGGTGTCGCGTGACGACCGATCTGCGGCTGGCGATCGCCGACGCCGATGTGATCAACCTGCTTCGCATCCAGCACGAGCGCCAGCGCAAGACGATGTTCCCGAGCCTGGGCGAGTACACCAGCCTGTTCGGCATCAGCCGGGCGCGGCTTCGGGAAGCGCGGCCCGACGTGCTGATCATGCATCCGGGTCCGATCAACCGGGGTGTCGAGGTGGACAGCGACGTTGCCGACGGCGGGCACTCGGTGATTCTCGAGCAGGTGACCAACGGTCTCGCGGTTCGGATGGCGGTGCTTTACCTGATCAACGGGGGCGAGAGCTCGGGCGTGGCGAACTAGCCCCTTGTCAGAGAATATCTACCAACATGTTGTCGATGTTGCCCGCGCGATCCGGCGGTGCTGCTCGCCGCAGGCGGGCCCCATGTTCCCAGCGCAGTCTGGGAAAAGGCGTGGAGTCCTCGACTTGGGGAATATGGGGTCAACAGGTCAAGTTGGGTCCCTGCTGTCCCTCCCCACCCTCTCTTCCACGCCTCGCTAATGGAGTTGAGGTGGTTCGCGCCGAGTGCGCAGAGCAGAAGAAGGGATCCGCGGAAGACGGAAGACCAGACCGGGAGAGGCGGTGCCGGTTGCAATCCCGCCGGGCTTGGGTCATTCTGCGGCGGTGTCAGTCCCGGAACCCAGCGTGCTGCTGCTGATTCCTGCGTACAACGAGGAGCAGCGCATCGAGCCGGTGCTTCGCGAGTACGCGGAGCATTTCCGTCGGGTTTACGCGGGAGGATTCCGGTTGGTGGTGGTCTTGAACGGGTGTGTGGACGACACGCTGGGCGTGGTGCGGCGCGTCGAGGCGGAGTATCCGGAGATCTCGCATCTGGAGTTCCCCGGGCGGATCGGCAAGGGGGGGGCGCTGATCGAGGGTTTGCGGCTTTGGCCGGAGGCGGATCTGATGGGGTACGTGGATGCGGACGGGGCGACGGGGCCGGCGGCTTTTTTGGAGCTGGTGCGGCGGGCGGGCGAGGCGGACTGTGTGATTGGGTCGCGGTGGCTGCCGGGGGCGGTGCTGCACGTCGCGCAATCGAGCCAGCGCCGGTTTTTCAGCCGGGCGTTTCACGCCTGGGTCGAGATCCTGTTCCGGATGCACATTGCGGACACCCAGTGCGGGGCCAAGGTGATCCGGCGCGCCGCGGTCGAGCGGATCCACGGGTCGCTGACGATTGCGGACATGGCGTTTGACATCAACCTGCTGTACGCCCTCAAGCGCGCCGGGTTTCGGGTCCTTGAAGTGCCGACGGAATGGACGGACCAGATGGGGTCAAAGGTCCAATTTGGGCGCGCCTCCCTGGCATGGTTTCTGTCGGTGGTGCGGTTGCGGCTGGTCTACTCGCCGTTTTACCGTTGGCTGGGTCCGCTGCGTCCGCTCGAGGTCTGGCTCTACCGCAAGCTGGGGTCGCCCCCGCCGCTGCCCGGGGGCGGGGGGGCGGGGAGGATTTGAGATAGGAGATTGGAGATCCGGGTGGCTCTGCGGGTCGATGATGGACCGCTGAGGACTCGTGCGCGGCAAAACTCGACTTGCCACCGGGGGGGGCTTGTGAAACGGTTCGGGGCCGCAAACGTATGGCGCACGTGAAACTGCACATTCCGGGTCCGGTCGAGGTGAGCGAGAAGACCTTCCGCGCGTTTTCGCAGCCGATGCTGGGTCATCGCGGCCAGGGGTTCAAGGATTTGTATGGGCGGATCCAGCCGCAGCTGCAGCAGTTGCTTTACACGCGGCAGCAGGTGTTTTTGAGCACCTCGTCGGCCTGGGGAGTGATGGAGGGCGCGGTTCGCAATCTGGTGCGGAAGAAGGTGCTGAACTGCATGTGCGGGGCGTTTTCGGACAAGTGGCTCGACGTCTCGCGGCGCTGCGGCAAGGCAGCCGAGCCGCTCCAGGTCCCCTGGGGCTCGCCGATCCGGGCGGAGGCGGTGGACCGGGCGCTGGCCACGGGGGAGTATGACGCCCTGACGTACATTCATAACGAGACGTCGACCGGGGTGATGAGTCCGCTCGAGGAGCTGGCCGCCTTGAAGCCGAAGTACCCGGACGTGATGTTCATCGTTGATTGCGTGAGTTCGATGACGGCGGTGAAGGTCGAGTTCGACCGGTTGGGGGTTGACGTCATTCTGGCGGGCACGCAGAAGGCGTTCGCGCTGCCGCCGGGGATGACGGTGTTCACCTGTTCCGCGGCGGCGCTGGCCCGGGCGGCGCAGGCCGCCGACCGCGGGTATTACTTCGACCTGTGCGAGTTCCAGAAGAACAGCGAGCAGAACATGACGCCGAGCACCCCGAGCATCGGGCATGTTTACGCGCTGGCGTCGAAGCTCGAAGACATCGTTGCCGAGGGTCTCGATGCGCGGTTTGCCCGGCATGCGCGGCTGGCGGGTTTGACGCGCGAGTGGGCCTTGGCCAACGGGTTCACGTTGTTCCCGGAGCCGGGCTTCGAGTCGCAGACCCTGACCTGCATCAGCAATGGCGCCCGGCCTGGCGGTCGGGTCATCGACGTCCCCAAGTTCCAGAAGCTGGTGAAGGACCAGGGATTCCTGATCGACGGCGGCTACGGCAAGATCAAGGGGACGACCTTCCGGGTGTCAAACATGGGGGACGAGACGGAGGCGACGATGCGGGCGCTTTACGCCGCGTTCGACGATGCCCTGCGCCGGATCTAGAGTCCTCGACTTGTGGAATGTGTGGTCAACAGGTCAAGTTTGGTCCCTGCCGTTCCAAGCCCAGCCCTCCGCCTTCGAGGACTCTACATTAGCGGGGCGCGGAACAGAGGGTGGGCAAGCACAGCAGGGTCTTCATGTCCCTGGGGACTCGACTGGGTCTGAGGCGCGCCTCGCTAGAGTCGGGCGGCCGCGGCGCGATCGGGCGGCGGGGGCTGGGCGGGCCGTGGGGATGGCGCTGGTCCTGGCGGCGCTGCTGGTGGCGCCTCGAACGCAGGCGGTCATTTTTTACAGCACCGGCGACGCCAATCACAACACGGGGCTGCCGACAGGCGATCTAGCCGGTAGCGGGGCTCAGTATCAGGGCATCTGGCGCGGCTTCGGCGGAACGCCCGTGGCGCCCAACCTTTTTGTGACGGCCCAGCACGTGGGCGGCAGCGTGGGCGAGGAGTTCCAGTTTGACGGCGCCCGCTATCGGACCGCGGCGGCGTACGCCGATCCCGAGAGCGATCTTATCGTCTGGCGCGTTTGTGGCGTGTTTCCGCGCTACGCGCCCCTCTATTCGGGCAGCGACGAGACGGGCCAATCCTGCGTGTTGTGGGGCCGGGGTTTGTCGCGGGGCGGCGAGATGATCCTGACCAACGGGACGCAGACGATTCTCAAGGGTTGGTACTGGGGCACGGCCGACGGCCGCCTGCGCTGGGGTGAGAACGTGGTGAAGGCCATTGTGGACACGAGCCGTCTGACGGAGAGCCTGCTGAAGTTCGAGTTCAACGCGGGGGCCGGTCCGAACGAGGCCATGCTCGCCAACGGGGATTCGGGGAGCGGCCTGTTCCTGAAGGAAGGGGGCGTCTGGGTCCTGGCTGGCGTCAACTACGCCGTCGACGGGCCATTCAACACCGTTGCTTCGGGCACGGGGTTCTTTGCGGCGCTCTTCGACATGGGCGGGCTCTACGCTCGGACGACGGAGGGCGAATGGGCCCAGGTGCAGGACCGTCCGGCGGACCGTCCGGCGTCATGCTACGCCACCCGGATTGCGAGGCGTCGGGCGTGGCTCGAGGCGATCCTGGCGCGCCACGCCGCGTCCGACGTGGTCCCCGTGCTGCAGTCCGCGCCACGGCCCGAGGGGGCGTACACGGACGAGCCCGCGACGGACATCGACGTGGTGAACGGGGTGATCCGCTGGGCGCGGCCGTCGGGGAACCGGTTCTATCGGTTGCGGGAATGTGTTCTGCTGAAGATCTCCGGCTTTTCGATCGAGGGCGGCGACCTGGTCCTGCGGTATGCGCCCTGGCCGGAGTGACGGCGTGGCGCCGCGGTCAGCGCCCGCGGGGACAAACTGATTCTGCAGCCGCCCGCGGCGAGGGCGGCGCGGGGACTGGTTACGTTTTCCCCTTGCACCCGCCGCGGTCAGCGCCCGCGGGCACAGGGTCAGCGCCTGCAGGCGGGCGCAGGACGCCGAGGGCGGCGGGGAGCAGGCGGAAGGCGGCGGGGGTGCAGCCGAGGCGTTCGCCATCGAGTTGCAGGTCAATCGGGGATGCGGTCTCGATCTGCAGCCATTGGCCCCGGAAGTAGCGGACCTTGGGGTGAGTGGCGAACGTGCCGCGGACGAGTTTGGGGAAGTGCCAGGCGGTTTCGAGCCGGTTCATGGCCGAGACGAGGCAGAAGTCCAATTCGCCATCGTCCCAACGCGCGCCGGGCGAGATCCGCATCGTGCCGCCTCCGGCCCACTCGGCGTTCCCGGCGCCGACATGGAGGAAGGCCCCCTCGAACGTTGCGGTTTCGGTCCGGATTCGCATGGGCGGAGCCCGATAGCGGAAGAGGGCTCGGACGAAGCCGATCGGGTAGCAGAGGCGGGGGCCGAACCAGCGTTTGACGCGGGGGGTGGTTTGCCGGAGGAGTTCGCCGGCGAAGCCGACGGATGCGAAGACGAGGGCGTGTCGCACCTGGTCCTGAGAGGTGCTGCGATAGCGCACCTCGATGGCATCGAGGGGTTTGGGGGCTCCGCGGTCGAGCGTGGCGAAGGCGGTCTCGGGGGTGGTGATGCCGAGCTGGGTGGCGACGTCATTGCCGGTGCCGAGGGGGAGGATGCCGAGCGTGGCGCGGCCGCGGGCTCGGATGATGCCGCTGGCGATTTCGCCGACGAGGCCGTCTCCGCCGACGGCGGCAAGAATGTCGAAGCGGTTGGCGGCGGCTGCGGCGAGGTCGATGGCGTGACCGCGGGTTTGCGTGGCGACGACGTCGCCGTGGAGGTTGCGTTGGGACAGGGCGGCCCGCCATCGTTCCCACCGATCGTGGGCGGTTCCGGCGGCTGCGGCCGGGTTCAGGATGTAGAGGATGCTGCGGCTCATCCGCCGGCGGTCAGTACACCTTGCGGAGATGGGAGGGGAGGAGGTTGAGCTCGGAGCGGTATTTGGCCACGGTGCGGCGGGCGATGAGGATGCCCTGGTCACAAAGGCGCCGGACGATCTCCTCGTCGGAGAGCGGATGGGCGCGGTCCTCGGCTCCGATCATCTCGGCGATGATCCCTTTGACGCTGGCATTGGACATGCCGACGCCGCTGGCGGTTGGGATGCCCGAGGTGAAGAAGAACTTCATTTCGAAGACGCCCTGGGGGGTCTCCATGTACTTGCCGGCGACGGCGCGGCTGACGGTGGTTTCGTGAACGCCGACGGCGGCGGCGACCTGGGCCATGGTCATGGGGCGGAGGTGGGCGACCCCTTGCTCCATGAAATCGCGCTGACGCTGGACGATCTCGCGGGCGATATTGAGGATGGTCTGCTGGCGCTGGTGGAGGCTCTTGATCAGGAACTTGCCGGCGCGGATTTTGTCGCGGATGTAATCTCGGACCTCCTGGGTGCTGCCGGGTTGCGCCATCAGGTCCTTGTACATGTTGCTGATGCGCAAGTGGGGGACGGTATCGTTGTTGGTTGTGACCACGTAGTCGTCGCCGGACTTTTGGACGAAGACCTCGGGCACCACATAGATCGATTCGTCCGGGAGAAAATCCCGGCCCGGGCGGGGTTCGAGGTGGCTGATGCGTTCGGCGGCCTTCTGGACCTCCTCGATGGGTCGTGCGAGCGCCTTGGCGATCTCGGGGAACCGCCGTTTGCCGAGGGCTTCCATGTGGCGGGAGACGATGGCGTATTCGAGGGACTCCTGGCGTCCGGCGCGTTCGAGCTGCAGCAGCAGGCATTCCCGCAGATCGCGGGCTCCGACGCCCGGCGGGTGGAAGGTCTGGATGACTGTGAGGACGGTGGCGATTTCCCCGACGGGGCGGTTGGTCGAGAACGCCAGTTCGTCGACGCTGGCGCGGAGATAGCCGTGGTCGTCGATGTTCCCGATGATGATCTCGGCGACGGGGATCTGCTCGGGGGTGAGGTCCGAGAGCCGGACCTGCTCCTGGAGGTGCTCCTGCAAGGAGGTGCCTGCCACGAGCGAATCCAGCATGTACTGCCGGCGCTCGTCCTCGTCCTCCCGCGCGCGGAGGGGGACGTTTGTCTGGGCGAAGTAATCGCGCCAGTCCTGGTCCATCTGCGAAAGCCGCTCGAACTCGGCCGCAAAATCGTCAACTGCGCCTGACCCGCGGTCCGTGGCCGGGTCGAAGGCGAGATCGGACGGGGGTTCGCCCGGGTCCGCAGGATCGGCAGTCGCGCCCTCGCGTTCGCGTCGCTCCTGCTGGCTGAACTCGGTCGAGGGGATTTCCTCGAGAACCGGGTTTTGCTGGACCTCCTGTTCGACGAGCGCCTTCAATTCGAGCATCGGGGCCTGCAGCAGCGCCAGCGATTGCTGGAGCTGAGGCGCCAGCACCTGCTGGAGCGCCATGCGCTGCGAGAGATGGAGCCCCTGTCCCATGGGCGCCATGATAAACGCGGGGTGGCTTTCCACAAGCGCGATCTGAAGCAAGGGCGCAACGCGATGGACTGAGGGTCTTCCTGGCGCTTGGCGTCTTTGCTGTGGCTTGGCGTTTTCTTCCGGGCTAGCCCCTTGTCAGAGAGTATCTACCAACATGTTGTCTCCCTCGCCCCCTTGACTGCGCTCGGCGGACGGGCCCTCGATCCCTCCCCCCGCTCCGGGGTCGCAGGGGGAGGGAAGAACCGGCGCGTGCGGTGTCGGCTCTGGGGGCCGGCGAATCCCGTTGACCCTGGGGTCGAAAGACGGGACCGTCGCCGCCATGGACACGTCGAATCCATCGGCGCCGGCCTCGATGGCGCCGGAGGACCCGGCTGGGCCGGAGCGGGGAGGGGGCTGGCGCAAGGCTTTGGTGGCCGTGGGCGCCGGTTTGCTGTTGCTGCTGAAGCTCGGGAGCAAGGCCAAGCTGGTGCTGGTCGCGGGGGCGAAGTTTTTTCCGCTGCTGTTGAAGACCGGGGGCACGATGTTGCTCTCGATCGGGCTCTATGCGCTGGCGTGGGGATGGAAGTTCGCGGCGGGGTTTGTGCTCCTGCTTCTGGTCCACGAGTGCGGCCATCTCCTGGCGGCGCGGCGGGTGGGGCTGAAGGTCGGGCTGCCAGTTTTCATACCGTTCATGGGCGCGTTCATCGCCCTGAAGGAAGCCCCGCGCAATGCCTGGATCGAGGCGCAGGTGGGCATCGGCGGTCCGCTGCTGGGGAGTCTTGGCGCGTTGGCGTGCGACGGCCTTTACTGGGCCACGGGCAATCCCTTGTACCGGGCTCTCGCCTTCAGCGGCTTGTTCCTGAATCTGTTCAATCTCGCTCCGATCGGGATGCTCGATGGCGGGCGGATCGTGACGGCTCTATCCCCTTGGCTGTGGATCGTGGGGCTCGTTGTGATGGGGTACCTGCTGATCACCCACTTCAACATTCTGGTCTTTCTGATTCTGCTGTTGTCGCTGCCGAGGATATGGTTCCTGTTTCGGCCGAAGACCGAGGAGGAGCTGCGGTATTTCGAGGTGGCGCCCTGGCAGCGGGCGGTGATGGGGGCGCTCTACTTCGGGCTGATCGCGCTGCTGGTCGCGGGGATGCAGGCCACCCACATCCGGCCGCCGGCCCGGACCCCAGTCCCCGCCACGCAGGTCCGCGTCATTCCGCAGCCGGATCGGCCGGCGTCTTCGAACCCGAACCTCCCCGTGATGCGGGGCGACGGCGACCCGGCTTGAACAGATCCATCTGGGGATCGCGGAAGAAATCGTAGTTCTTCAGCACGCGGAGCGTCTGGAGGAGATCTGATTTCTGGTAATTCCGATTGGGCTCGACCTGGTGGACGAGGTCGGCGAGCACGGTCCGGAAGGGGATGACGGCGTCGACGCCCCGTTCGCGCAGGATCGCCACGCTCGCCTCGCGCAGCGTGTCCGCCTGGGGAAGGGCGGGGAGAACGAGCAGTTTGGTCACCTTGCCGGCGCCGCCGAAGAAGCGCGTTGCCTGGCTGAAGACCGCCGGCTGCACAAATCGGAAGAGCTCGGGTGTTCCTTCGAGGCGGGCGGCGCTGAAGGTCTCGGTATGCCAGCCCTTCACGACGACCAGTGCGCGCTCGATCCGGAGCACGTCATCGGCGGCGAGGACAAAGGGGAGGGGTTCCTGATCGGGGGCGGCCCGGGGATTCAGCACCAGGAAGTCGATCTCTTCCTCGCGCGCATTGGGCGCGACGAACTTGCGTCGCTGGTGCACGAGGAAGCCGCGCAACTCGAAGAACTCGCGGACGATGGTTTCGCTTACCGACATGGGACCTTGGCGGGGGCCAACCCCGACAGAGCGGCTTCGAGCGCCGACGCCGGAACGCGCTCTCCCCAGACCGCGTCGCCCAATCGTCGTGCCAGCACGAACCGAATCTCGCCGGCCTGGACCTTCTTGTCCAACCGGATCGTGCGCAGCAGCGCTGCGGCGGTCTCCGGCCGGAGTCGAACCGCGACCGGCAGGCCGGCGCGAAGGAACAGCCGCCGTATCCGCTCGGCGTCCTCCTCCGGCAAGCCGAGCCGGTCCACCGAGAGCCGGGCTGCCAGCACCTGTCCGACGGCGATCGCCTCGCCGTGCCGGTAGCGGTGGTAACCGTGGATGGCTTCGAGGCCGTGCCCGAGGGTATGGCCAAAATTCAGGATGGCCCGGCGGCCGCCTTCCCGCTCGTCCTGGCGGACGACGTCGGCCTTGATTGCGCAGCACCGGGCGATGACGCCGGCGAGGACCCGCGGGTCCCGCGCCAGAAGCCGGTCGATGTCCCGTTCCAGCCGGCGGAACAACCGCGCATCAGCGATGATGCCGTATTTGATGACCTCGCCGAGTCCGGAGCGGAACTCGCGGCTGGGCAGGGTGTCGAGCGTGTCGAGATCGGCGAGCACGAGTCGCGGCTGGTGAAAGGCTCCGACGAGGTTTTTGCCGGCGGGGAGGTTGACGCCGACTTTACCGCCGACGGAGCTGTCGACCTGGGCCAGGAGGGTGGTCGGCACCTGGACGTAGCTGATGCCCCGGAGGTAGGTGGCGGCGACGAAGCCCGCGAGATCGCCCACCACGCCGCCGCCGAGCGCCACCACGAACGAACTCCGTTCCAGGCGATGCGCCGCGAGGCGATCGCAGCAGGCCCGGACCCAGCGCAGGTCTTTTGTCCGTTCCCCGGCCGGGACCGTGACCACGACGGGCTCAAACCCGGCCGCTTCGAGGGCGGCGTGCGCCGTCGCGGCGTGGAACCGGCCGACCCGCCGGTCGGTGATCAAGGCACAGCGCGGGGCGAGGTCGAGACGGGCGCATTCGCGGCCGAGGCGGGCGAGCAATCGCCGGCCGATTCGGATGGCGTAGCGGCGATCGCCGAGCTCGACCGTCACGGTGCGCGCGGGGGATGCGGCGAAAGAGGCCGGATCGGGTGAGGGTTGACTGTTCACGGAGGCACCTGTCAATCACGGGCGAGGATGACGGTGTAGTTGCGTTTACCCTTCCGGAGGAGGAGGTACCGGCCGAAGCAGAGGTCCGCCCGGGTCAGGTTCCGGAGGGTGGCGCGCTGGTTGTTGACGTAGATGCCGCCGCCCTCGACGTCCTTGCGGGCCTGTCCCTTGCTCGAGCAGAGCCCGCTGAGGGCGAGGATGTCGGCGAGGGGACAGCCCGCGCCGTCGAAGAGGGTGGCGGCGGCTTCGCGGGTTGGGGCTTCGCCGACGATCTCGTCGAAGGTGGACTCGGCGATGCCTTCGAGGTCGCCGCCGAAGAGCACCTCGCTGGCGCGGATCGCCTCGGCGGTGGCGGCGGCGCCGTGGATCAACTCGGTGACCGCCCGGGCGAGGGCCCGGTGGGCGACGCGGCTTTCCGGCTTCTCGCGGTGCTGGTTTTCGAGCGTCTCGATCTCCTCCCGGCTCAGGAACGTGAAGTACTTCAAGTAGCGGACCACATCCCGGTCGTCGGTGCGGATCCAGAACTGGTAGAAGCGGTAGACACTCGTCTTGCGCGGATTCAGCCAGACGGCGCCGGCGACGGTCTTGCCGAACTTCGATCCGTCGGCGTTGGTGATGAGGGGGAGCGTGAGGCCGCAGGCGCTTCGGCCGAGCTTTTTCCGGATCAGATCGGTGCCGGCGGTGATGTTGCCCCACTGGTCGCTGCCGCCGATCTGGAGTTCGCACTGGTGCTCCCGGCAGAGGTAGTAGAAATCAAACGCCTGGAGGAGCATGTAACTGAACTCGGTGTAGCTGATCCCGGCTTCCCGGTCCGGGTCCTCCATGCGCGCGCGGATGCTCTCCTTGTGCACCATTGCGTTGACGGAGAAATGCTTCCCGATGTCCCGCAGGAACTCGAGGAAACTCACGGGGCCGGTCCACTCGAGGTTGTCGACGAGCCGCGCCGGATTGACCGGGTTTTCGAAATCGAGCAACCGGCGGAGCTGATCCTTGACGCAGGCGATGTTGGCGGCGAGGATTTCGAGGGTCAGTTGGGGGCGTTCCTGGGACTTGCCGCTGGGATCGCCGACCATTCCCGTGGCGCCGCCGGCCAGGGCGATCGGGCGATGCCCCGCCTGCTGGAAACGCCGCAGGGCCAGCAACGGCACGAGGTTGCCCACGTGGAGGCTGTCGGCCGTCGGATCGAATCCGCAGTACAAGGTGGTGGGGCCGGCGGCCAGTCGCGCCGCCAGTGCCGCTTCGTCCGTGCAGTCCGCCCACAGCCCGCGCCACTTCAATTCCTCGAGGATGTTCATTGCGCACGCCAGTTATCGCGGCGTGTCCCCGGGCGGACAAGGTCAAAGTGGTTTGCGGGCTGGCTTGACGCTCTCCGGACCCTCCATTAGGTTGCGGTCTTGAGTCGATCCGAAGTGCCATGAACAACTTTCTGATTCCGATGGTGGTCGAGCAGACGGGCCGCGGCGAGCGCGGCTACGACATCTACTCGCGTCTGCTCGTCGACCGCATCATTTTCCTGGGCACGCCCGTGGACGACATTGTCGCCAACGTGGTGATTGCCCAGCTGCTCTTTCTGCAGATGAATGACCCGAAGAAGGACATTCATCTGTACATCAATTCGCCGGGCGGGAGCGTCACGGCCGGGCTGGCGATTTACGACACGATGCAGTTCATGACGTGCGACGTGAACACGTACTGCATTGGGCAGGCGGCGAGCATGGGGGCGGTCCTGCTGGGTGCGGGGACGAAGGGCAAGCGGTACGCTCTGCCGAATGCGCGGATCATGATCCATCAGCCCTGGGGCGGTGTCGAGGGGCAGGCCACGGACATCAGCATTCAGGCGCGCGAGATACTCCGTCTCAAGGACCGCCTCAACGAGATTCTGGCCTTTCACTGTGGCCGGAGCGTCGAGGCGATCGCCAAGGACACGGACCGCGACCGGTTCATGTCGGCGGAGGAAGCCAAGGCCTACGGACTGGTGGACGAGGTGGTTCGCTCCCGCAAGGAGATCCCGGGTCTGGCCGCCGCCCCGGCCGAGCCTGCCCGGCCCACGGCCTAGCGAGGCGCCGCCTCAGACCCAGTCGAGTCCCCAGGCCCGTGAAGACCCTGCTGTGCTTGACCACCCCTCCTCCGCGCCTCGCGAATGGAGAGTCCTCGGAGGCGGGGGGGCGGGTTTGGAACGGCAGGGGCCAAACTTGACCTGTTTGCCACATATTCCACAAGTCGAAGACTCTAGCGAGGCGCATCATCAACCATGGCACGGCCCACCCAATCCGCGGTCTGCAGTTTCTGCGGGAAGTCGTCCTCGGAAGTCCGCCGCCTGATCCAGGGGCCCGGGGTGTACATTTGCGACGCCTGCGTGTTGCTCTGCAAGAGCTACCTGGACAAGGAACAGGGAGGGGCGGGCGGCGGAGTGTCGCGCCCGCTCAAGGTCCCGCGGCCGGCGGAGATCAAGGCCCTGCTCGACCAGCATTGCATCGGCCAGGAGTTTGCGAAGAAGACCCTGGCCGTGGCGGTCCACAACCACTACAAGCGCATCCGGGCGAATCCCGCGCCTCGGGCGGAGGACGACGGGGCGGGCGGGGTCGAGATCGAGAAGAGCAACATCCTGTTGATTGGGCCGACCGGCTGCGGCAAGACGCTGCTGGCCCGGACCCTGGCTCGGGCGCTGGATGTGCCCTTTGCCATCGCGGATGCCACGACGCTGACCGAGGCGGGGTACGTGGGCGAGGATGTCGAGAACATCATCCTCCGCCTGCTCCAGAACGCGGACCACAACGTCAAGCGGGCGGAGATCGGCATTGTCTACATCGACGAGATCGACAAGATCGCGCGGAAGACGGAGAACGTGTCGATCACGCGGGACGTCTCGGGGGAGGGGGTGCAGCAGGCGCTGCTGAAGATCTTCGAGGGGACGGTCTGCAATGTGCCCCCCCAGGGGGGGCGGAAGCATCCCCAGCAGGAGTACATTCGGGTCAACACGACCCACATCCTGTTCATTTGCGGCGGCGCGTTTGTCGGGCTCGACAAGATCATCCATCGTCGTCTGGGCCATCGGGTGATGGGTTTCGCGGCCCTCGGGCCTGTCGGCGGCGGGGTTTCGGCCGACGGCCGGGATCTGCTGCGGGCGGTCGAACCGGAGGACCTGCTCACGTTCGGGTTCATCCCGGAGTTCATCGGCCGGCTGCCGATGGTGAGTGTTCTCGAAGACCTCACCGAGGAGCAGTTGGTGGCGATCCTCACCCGCCCCAAGAACGCCCTGATCAAGCAGTACACCCGGCTCCTCGAGATGGAGGGGGTCGCGCTCGAGTTCGCGGAGGACGCGCTTCGGGAGCTGGCCGTTCAGGCGGTGAAGAAGGGCACGGGAGCCCGGGCGCTGCGGGGGCTGCTCGAACGGCTGATGCTGGATGTGATGTACGAAGTGCCCGGCCTTCGGAACGTCACGGGCGTCCGGATCAACCGCGCCGTTGTCCGGGGCGAGCAGCCGCCGGTGCTCGAGCGCCGCTCGGGCAAGGCGGCGGCCTGAGGCCGGTTGCCGGCACCGCATCCCATGGTCGTCCTTGGTCCCCTGGCGCTCGAGTCGAACCTGTGTCTCGCGCCACTGGCGGGCTATACGAATCTCCCTTTCCGGCTGACGATCCGCGAGCTGGGCGGTCTGGGCCTGGCCACGACCGATCTGGTGAACGCGCGATCGCTGCTCGAGCGGAATCGCAAGGCGCTCAAGCTGGTCGAAACCAGGCCCGGGGATCAGCCGTTGGCGATCCAGCTTTTCGGGGCGGATCCCGTCGAGATGCGGGATGCGGCCCAGGTTGCCGTGGCGCTGGGGGCGGCGGCGATCGACATCAACATGGGGTGTCCTGCGCCGAAAGTCTGCCGGGGCGGGGGCGGTTCGGCGATGATGGCCGATCGGGCCGGGACCGTCCGGCTGGCCCGGGGGGTTGTCGAGGCGGTCCGGGTGCCCGTCACCGCCAAGATGCGGCTGGGATGGGATGACCGGCATCGGGTGGCCCCGGAGTTGGCGCGGGCTCTCGAGGAGGCGGGCGTGGCCGCGGTTTTCGTTCACGGCCGCACGCGCCAGCAGGGTTTCTCGGGAGCGGTGAATCTCGAGGGGATCGGCGAGGTGGTGCGGGCCGTCCGGCGGATGCCGGTTTTCGGGAACGGGGATGTGACGACCCCCGAAGGCGCGCGCCGGATGCTGACCGAGTGCGGTTGCGCCGGGGTGAGCATTGGCCGGGGCGCCTTCTACAATCCGTGGATTTTCCGGCAGACCTGCCGTTACCTGGCCACGGGCGAGCCTCAAGCGGAACCGGGGTTCGAGGAGCGTGTCCGGGTGATGAGCTGCCACCTGGATCGGATGATCGAGATCTTCGGGGAGCGGCGCGGCTGCGTGATGTTCCGCAAGATCGGGCCCTGGTACGCGCGCCGGTTTGGTCCGTCGAGCGACTTCAAGAAGCGGATTGTGAACCTCGCGCATCGGGCCGAGTTTGACGAGATCCTGGCCCATTACCGCCGGTGGCGGGCGCCTTTTCTCGACGAGCAGGGCGAGCTCCTCCCGCGCTACCGGCCGGCGCCGATGCCGCCGTTGGCGGCCGGGGGCTTCGCTGAGGCCGAGCCGGTGATCCCCGTTCCCCGCGGTCCGGTCGCCCGCTGGTAGGGTGGCCCCTTCGAGGGCTCTAACGCAGGAACTCGGCAGGGGCGACTTTGATGCGGTCAGCGATCTCGTGGGGGATGCGGATGGACACGAGGCGTCCGTCGGGCGCGTGGGTGACGCAGACGACAGTGAGGATCCCCCGCGCTGCCTCGACGATCGGGTCGGCGGTCAGGTTGTTGAACTTGATGAGGTAGCTGAGCACCTTGAGCTTCTTCTCGCGGACCAGGAGGTGGACTTCGACCAGGTCGTCGAAGCGCAGCGGTGACTTGTAGTCGCACTCGACATGCACGCGAGGGAAGCCCAGCGGGGGATCGTAGTGGCGCATCATCACCGTGTATCCCAGCGAGCGGAAGAACGCGTGTTCGGCGCTCTCCATGTAGCGGAAGAAGTTCGAGAAATGCACGATACCCGCCGCGTCGGTCTCGGAGAACTCGACCCGCCGCTGCAGCCGATGCTCGTAGGCCATGCGTCCAGCGTGGCCGAATCCCGGGTCCGCCGCAAGCCCTCGGGGGGGGGATCCGGGCGCCCGAGCCTTGACAAGGCCCGGGCGGGCCGACGACTCTTGCGGCGAACCAAAACACCACGACGCAGGATCGGTCCGGGCGAGGACTGAGGAGGTCCGGCCGCCGGGCGATGGTGCGTCGAATACGAGACGAGGAGACCATTGCCATGTGTGACCAGTGCACCCGCCGCGAGTTTCTCGGAACCGGGGTTGCCGCCGGTTTGTTGCTGTCGAGCGTTCCCTGGACGTATGCCGTGGCGGGGGAATCGCCTGCACCCCAACCCCCGGGTAAATCGCGAATCTGCGTTCTCTTCAGCGGCACGGCCGGTCCGGCGGATCGCGGCTGGGGTGCGGATGCCGGGCAGATGGCGGCGATGAAGGCGCGTCTGGCCAAGGCGGAGGCGGACCTGGGGAATATCGAGCTGGTGATCGGCCAGGCGGAGAACCCGGAACAGACGGCCGAGTTGCTCAAGAAGGCCGGGCCGAAGACGCCGGTTCTTGCGCTCAATCTGCAGTGTTTCGCCCTGACCCGGGTGGTCCAGCCGATACTCGACGGGGGGCATCCGCTGGCGGTCTTCTCGCTGCCCGCGAGCGGCCACGATTGGATGTACCCGCACCGATGGCAGCGTCGGGGGCATCGGGTCACGCTCCTTCCGAGCAGCGACTACAACGAGATCGAGCGGGCGCTGCGTCTGCTCCGGGTGATCCCGATGCTGCAGCAGACGCGGATTCTGCTCTTCCCTCCGGCTCGCGGCACCAAACCGGCGCAGTCACCGGAAGAGATCAAGAAGCGGTTGGGGGCGGAGGTGGTGGCGGTCGAGGAGAAGGTATTCGATGCGATGATCAACGCGGCGGACGAGGCGTCGGTGCGGGCCGAGGCCGAGCGCTGGACGAAAGAGGCCAAGGCCATCGTCGAGCCGACGCCGGAGGACATCACCAAGGCGGCGCGGATCAGCGTGGCGTTGCAGCGGCTCATGGCGCGTGAGCAGGCCCAGGGACTGGCAATCGGCACCTGCATGGGCTGGCTGCCGAAGGGGTTCCCCTGCCTGGGGTTTGCCCGGTTGCGCGACAACGGGATTCCCGCGGCGTGCGAAGGGGACATGGACTCGCTGCTGACGATGCTGGTGTTCCAGTATGCGATCGAGCGCGCCGGGTTCCAGGGCAACGCCACGTTTGACACGTCGCGCAACGTGGTGTGGACGGCGCACTGCACGGCGCCGCTCAAGATGGAAGGGATCCGCAGCAAGGAGGCGCCCTATCTGTTGCGGGGGCATTCGGAGGTGGGCGGCAGCGGCTGCGTGCCCGAAGTCCAGTATCGGGTGGGCCAGACCATTACCCGCACAAAACTGGTGAACCTGGACACGCTCCTCGCCTCGACCGGCAAGATCATCGAGGTCCCGGCCAAGTCGGTGCGCGCCTGTCGCACGCAGATCGTCACTGAAGTGCGCGACGCGGCCACGATGGCCGCCAACTGGAGCAGTGTCCTCGATACTGAGGACGCCATGACCCTGCTCCACCGCGTGGTGTTCTACGGGGATCACATGGACACCGCCCGTCATTTGGGGCGGCTGATGGGTTTGAAGATCGTCGAGGAAGGGTGAGGGGTGGTCGGGCGCGTGCGGCGCCGGGCGTGGAAACCGTCATGCTGCGGCGCGGGCGCGGTCGCGCCCGGCCGGAGCGGTGTCACCGGGAGCCCGGGAGACACTCGAACAACTCGGCGTGTTGCCGGGCTACGGCGTTGATGGCGAACCGGCGGTGCACCGCGGTCTGTCCGGCGGCGCCCAGCCGGCGGCAGGCGGCCGGATCCCGCAGCAGGCTCTCGATTGTTTCCGCCAGAGAGGCGACATTCTCGGGCTCGAAGAGCCGGCCTCCGTCCGTGGCCTCGATCACTTCAGGAAAGGCGCCGCGGCGCGGTTGCACCACGGGCACCCCGGCTGCCATCGCCTCGATCACGTAGAGCCCGAAGGCCTCCCCCACGCGCGCCGGGACCGAGAACAGCGTCAGCGCGCTGAGGAAGCGGAGCTTGGCTGCGCGATCGAGGTTCGGATGAAACTGCACGGCGTGGGAGAGGCCGGCGGCGCGGATCTGCCCCTCGAGGCGCCGGACGAACGGTTCGTCTGCGGGCCCGCAGCTTCCGCCCACCGCGAGCTGCAGGCCGGGCACGGAGCCGCGGCGGGTGATCTCGAGAAAGGCCTCGACCAGGAGATCGAGGCCCTTGTCAGGGCACATTCGAGCGAAGTAGCCGAGAACCGGCGGTGTCGCGTTCCGGAGCGTGCCGGTGTCCGCGGCGACGGTGCTGTCCGCAGGGGCCGGGTAGCCGTCGAGGTCCAATCCCACGGGCAGGACGTGGAGACGATCCGGCGGGAGTCGGAGGCGCGGCCCCATCCGCTCGGCAAAGTACCGGCTCGGGGCGATCCAGGCGTCGACCTCGGCGGCGCGTTCGGCGAGGACATCCCAGACCCGGGTCTTGAACGGCTCGGGCATGGCGTCGAGGAACTCGTCTTCTCCCGCCAGGAAGCCGGCCACTGGCGTGCCCAGCTCGGACCGGATGCGGCGGGCGAAGCCGACCAGCAACGCGTTCGAGAGACAGACAGTGTCCGGTCGTGGCTGGGTGCGCAGCCAGGCGATCAGCTCCTCGAGATCGCGCGCCTGGTGTCCCTCCTCGCCGCGGAGCATCGAGAGCGTCATCTCGGCGACCTGCACCGGTCGGGTGCGGACCGCGAACCGGCCGGCCCAGCGGAGCAGGGATGGCGAAGCGAGCCGGCGCCGGAGCCAGGCGGGGGCGGACCTGAAGAGGGCGGCCTTCTGATCGAGATAGACGTTCAAGCCGCTGAAGAAGATCGGGACGCCCTCGCTGCCGTCGGGTTCATCCAGGGTGAGCGGCAGGTAGAGCGGCACCATGAGGACCGCATGACCCTGCGCGCGCCAGGCCCGGACCAGCGCGTTGTCGCGCAGGCAATTGCCGCAGTACATCCGGCCCGCGCCGGGGGTGATCTGGACGATGTTCATGGGGCGAGCATCCGGTGAATCGAGCGCATTGTCCCGGGCCGGTCTCGAGGGATGGCGGCGGCTACGGCTTGCCGGGGCCGAAGGCGTAGATGACGCCATCTTCGCTGCCCACGACGATCCAGCCGCCGGCGACAGCAGGGGAGGCGGTGATGGGCTCGCCGATTTCGTATTGACCCAACTCGCGGCCGTCGGCCATCGCCACCACGTAGAGCCGCCCGTCATCGGACCCGACCACGACCTTGTCGCCGACGACCACGGGCGAGCTGTCCACCTTGCCTCGCGTGGCAAACGTCCATCGCTGTTTGCCGTCCGCCTTGTTGATGCAGTGCAACCGCTTGTCGCGTCCGCCCACGACCACGGCGTCCGCCGTCACCGCCGGCGAGGAGAAATAGGCGAACTGGCGGTCCTTGTAGCTCCAGGCCTTGGTTCCCGCGTTGAGGTCGACGCACAAGACCTCGTTCTCGTAGTGGCCGAAGTAGGCGCGGCCGGCATCGAGGGCCACGGAACCGGCGATGTAGGCGCCTGCCTCGACCTCCCGGACCTGCGTGCCACGGGCGAGGTCGATCACGTGAAGCAGCGCGTCGCAGCCGCCGAACGCCGTCTGGCCCGCGGCGACCGCCGGCGAGCCGTTGATGTAGTTGCCCGTCTCGTACACCCAGTTGCTGCGGCCCGTCGCGGCATCGATGCAGTGCAGTTTGAAATCGTAGCTCCCAACAAGGATCCAGGCTCCGCCACCCTTGGGCGCCGCGACCCAGTTCGGCGCGCCGGGTATCCGGTCGCCGGTTTCATACGTCCAAAGTCCCGTGCCGTCCGAGGCGCGCACGGCGTGCAATCGGGCGTCATCGGACCCGACAAAAACCCGGCCGTCGAGGACGAGCGGCGACGATTCGATCGGGCCGCCGGTCTTGTATTTCCAGGCCAGCTTGCCGTCGGCGAGGTTCAGGGCGTAGAGAAAGCCGTCGTCGGAGCCGACCCAGACGCGGCCCTCGGCGATGGCGGCCGATGACTTGACCGGGCCACCGGTCTTAAAGGTCCACGCCCGCGTGGGGCGATCCGGGACCGTGCCCGTGGCCACGCCGGCCAGGGCCGGGCCTCCCCGGTACATCGGCCAGGCGGCGGTTGGCGCGGGCAAAGACCCGGTGCCAGGGGTGAGAGTTGAGCCCGCCGACACCGCCGCGGCGAGGGCGCCCCCGAGCACGAAGGCGCGCCAGCCACCAGCCATGAACCGTCGTCCGGCTGTGACGGGCCTTTCGTTCGCGGTGGTGTGCCTTCGTGTCATGGTGAATGAGAATATGGAGCCAGCCGTGGCGGATCGCAAATGCGAATCAGGCGGGTCGAGCGTGCGGCGTAGGAGCGGAGCCGCGATGGCGAAGGGCCCGGGCAGGACACCGCAAAGCGCGAAGATGAGGAGGTGGCTGGAGAGTCACGTCTCGCTTGCACCGGTCGGATGCGCTCTTGACGGAGACGTACAGCGGGGGGACGTTGGCAGGCTCTAAGGTTGGGCGGGTTCTACTGGTTGAACGCCTTGTGGTTCATGAACTCCCAGATGCGCCCCATCCAGGTGTAGCTGCCGGTTCCGGGGGCGGCCTTCTTCTGAAAGCAGTGCTCGCGTGTGGCCAGCGTATGCAGATCGGACTGGATGCCCATGCGGCGGAGCTGTTCCCAGCACTTCACCGAATTCATCGCCGCCCAGGGATCCGCGTCGCCGTGGAGGAACAGGATCGGGCACGTCGCGAGGTCGAACGAGAACTCGGGGACGAGCCGCGCGTCGTCCTCGTTGCCGCCCTGGGCGTTGGGCTTATCCGCGCCGTCCGTGAGCGCGTACGCGGGATAGATCGCGACCGCCCACTGCACGCTGCAGGAGAGCTTGTCGAGATCGTCGATCGGCCAATAGGAACGGCGTTTTGAGCTGGTCGCGCCCATGAGCGTCAGGTGCCCGCCGGCCGAGGAGCCCATGATGCCGATGCGGTCGGGATCAAGCCCCTTGGCCGCAGCCCGGCCGCGGACGATCCGCACGGCGCGTTGCAGGTCCTGCCACGCGGTCGTGTGCTTGGCCAGTCCGCCCAGCGGACGCGGCGTGCGGTATTTGAGCGTCACGACCGTCATGCCCTTCTCGTTCAGGTAACGCCGCGTCGGCGCGACTTCGAAGCCATCCGGGCTGTTGCCGCTGTAGCCGCCGCCGGAGTAGATGATCTGGATCGCCTTTGTCTTGCGCTCCTTCGGCATGTGCCACTCGAGATAAGGCAGGCACTGATTCGTCTGCGCGTCTGGCATCCGGCCTTCCGGCCAGAGCGGCTCCTTGAGGGTTTCGCCGCGCGCGTCGTCGTTCGGATAGCGGGCCATCAGATCCTCTTCCGCGCCGAGACGCCCGTCGAAATTCATCTGGCGGAGGTACTCGGCGATGCGGTCGAACCAATGGTCGTAGGCGGTGCCGTCCTCGCCTTGGTTCGCGTTGCCCATGAAGCCGTGGGGACGATCCGCGAAGAGGTGGAGCTCGGCCGGGATCTTCATCCTGCGGAGCTGGCGGTAGATCTGCGTGGAACCGTTCGGTGAATAGGCGTCCGTCCCGCCGTGGAAGAGCGCCATGGAACACGTCTTCGCGTCGAACTGGAACACGTCCGAGAGCCGAACGTCGATCGCGTCGCCCTCGCGCGTATTGGGGGCGGTGAGTCCGTCCGTGAGCGCGTAGGCGGTGTAGATCGGCACTGCCCAGTTGACGTGGCACGGAAGCCCGTCGAGCGCGTCGACCGGCCCGTACGCCGGCGTGAGCGCGCTCGTCGCGAGCAGGACCGTCAGGTGCGAGCCCGCCGAAAACCCGAACGCGCCGATCTTCTCCGGGGCGAAACCGCGCTTCTGCGCCTCGCTACGGACGAGGCGGACGGCGCGCTGCCCGTCCTGCCATGCGCTCCGGTAGATCGGTAACCCTTGCGGACGCGGCGTGCGGTAGGTGAGGCTCACGCAGACAAATCCGAGATCCGTGAACTTCTTGGCCGCCCAGTCAATCCACACCCCGTCGCAGCAACTCTGATATCCGCCACCGGAAATGAGCAGCATGCAGGCGCCGTTCTTTGCCGCCGGCGCCTCGTACCAGTCGAGATACGGCATCACGTGTTCCGCCGCCTTGAATCCCGGAGCCTTCACCTCCTCGGTGGTCGCCGCGATCTGCTGGGGCTGGAAATCCGGGATCTTCCCCTCCGGCCACAGCGCGGCCCGTTCCCCGGCGGACGCCAGAACGGTTACCCCTAACCCAAAACAGAGAATCAGCGTGTTTCTCATCGCATCGTTTACGAGCATAGGATATGGCGCGAGGCAGGAATTGCACGCGCAATGTCCCTTGCCCCCCGCCAAGAGCTGTCCGCGAACTGCATGAGCCGGCGCGCCGGCCAGTTCAGTGCGCCAGCTTGTCACGCCTGAGTTCTGGCGAAAGCGGATGCATCGCCAGGGCGTGGCTCTCAGCGCGGTCCCAGTCTCTCGCCTTGCCCAAGCCCGCCTGTCCGGGCACACTCCAGACACGTCGCAACACCGCGGCTCTCGTGCCGCTTCCGGTTGACGAGTTTCGCGAACCGAGGGCAAACGGGGGAAGGGGTCAGGCGTTTGCCCGATGACAGATGGAGGCTGGAACCGTGAACAGACAGAAGCTTCGTTGGGGGGTCGTTCTCTTCGTCCTTTCGATCCCGGCAGTCCGCGCGGCGGAGGGGCCGTGGCAGACGCCGGTGGATATCGAGTTCACTGCGCGCATCGATGGGACGCCGCAGCGGTATGTACTGATGCTGCCCGTCGCCTTCAACGCCGCCACGCCGGTCGATGTGGTGGTGGCCTTGCACGGGCATGGCAGTGACCGCTGGCAGTTCATTCGCGACCCACGCGGCGAATGCTCGGGGATGCGGGATGCCGCGGCGCGGTATGGGATGATCTTCGTATCACCGGACTATCGCGCAAAGACGTCCTGGATGGGGCCCAAGGCCGAGGCCGACGTGCTGTAGATTCTGGACGAACTGCAGCAGAAGTACAAGGTTCAGCACGTCTTGATAACGGGCGGCTCAATGGGTGGCAGCTCGGCGCTGGCGTTTGCCGCTATGCACCCGGATCGGGCCCACGGTGTCGTCGCGTTGAACGGCACGGCGAACCTGGTCGAATACGACAAGTTCCAAGACGCGATCGCGGCGTCCTTCGGCGGCTCCAAGGAGAACGTCCCCGACGTCTATCGGCAGCGGAGTGCCGAACTGTGGCCCGACCGGCTGGCGATGCCGATGGCGGCGACGGTGGGGGGCCGCGACCAACTTGTTCCGCCTGACAGCGTGCGGCGCCTGTTCGACAAGCTGAAGCGGCAGGGTCGGCCAGTTCACTTGATCGACCGGCCCGAAGGCGGACACGCCACCGACCACGCTGACACGATGGCCGCGATGGACTTCGTCGTGAAGGCGGTCCGGCGCCAGTAGGTTGGAACTCTGTCCCGACCGGCGCTCGGGACGGAGCCCCACCCGTGTAAAGGTGCGGTCGCGTGGAAAGTCCGCGGTGGCAAGTCTTGTTGGAGTTCACGCTTTAGCGTGTCTCTTACGGCGGGAATCGCCTGCCGAACACGCTAAAGCGTGAACTCCAGCGAGGTTAGCACCGTTGCCGGGCTCGAGTCGGAGACCAAAGATACTTTGCCGGCGCAAGCCGTCCGTACAGGGCCCTGGCGGCGCAATGGGCGTCGAACGAAGCGCAATGAGTTGTTCCGCACAGACAATCTTCTACCTCTTCGAAGAGAGGCCAAAATGCCACAATGCACAATGTTTCCAGGTGTCTAACGCATGTTGATCGTTCTCGGGCTGAGGTGCCGCCGGACAGCAATTCGCCGCATCAAGTGTGGGCAGTTGTCGGCAAGGTCGGGGGCTCGGCGTGGTACTCCAACAAGAATCGGCGGTTGAGCTGGCAGCCGACAACGATTACACTCACGTCAGCATTCATCTCACCGCAGACGCTTCATGCAAACGGGCATGAGTCATGGCCGACGGTTGCGACACGTGGCGTGCGGACTGATGGCCGCGCTGGCCGGCGGGACGGTTGCGGCACAGCCGTCCTTGTCGATCACGGCAACCGAGCCGGACGGCGCTTTGTGCCTGGAAGCCCAAAGCCCGCCCGGGCACGTTGCGGTCCTTCAGGCTTCGGCGGACCTGGCCGACTGGGCGCCCATCCACGCCACGGCGCAGCCGAGCTGGTCCTGGATCGACGACGAGAGTCCGTTGGCGACGCGGCGGTATTATCGGCTGTCGTGCCGCGAGCCGCGGGTCATCACCCCTTCGGACACCTGGAAGAACCGGATCAGCCTGTGGGACGATCCGTTCTGGGATCACGAGAACGTTCACCTCGTGCCCAATCCGCTGTCGGATGTGGAACGGATCAACTGGATCAAGTTCACGCTGTTCCTGGACGATCCCACGGTGGCGTATTTTCAGGACACGAGCGTCCACAAGCTGCACTACTCCTACTGTACGGCGTACCTGGACCCGTTCCTGGGGATGGAGCCCGCGGCGTATGACCGGGCGACACTCCAGCGCGACACCCAGCTGGCCGTCATCGGCTCGGTGCTGTTCGATCCCGACGCGAACGAGTATGGAATCCAGTTCGCCGGTCTGGATCCCTATCCGCGCGAGATGGCCCGGTTTCTCTACGAGACGGTTGACCGCGCGATCGACAAGCCGGCCGGCGCGGCGGGGTTCTACATGCCCAGCTACGAGCAGACCGACTCGGCCTTTCGCGAGGCGGCCTATTTCGCGAGTCACCAGGTTCCTCTGGCCACCACGCAGCGCTGGCTGGCAGGGGAAGACATCTACGGCTACGGCTGGGCCATCGGCCGCCTGGTTTGGGTTCCCGGCAGCCAGATCGACGGCGCCTACCGGGCGGGTCAACTGACGCATGAGGACATCCTCCTGACGGACGAAGTGCCCAGCGAGCTGCCTTACCTGGCGGGCATCGTCACGTTCTCGGCCTCCACGCCGAACTCGCACGTGGCGATTTTGGCGCGGAGCTACGCGGTTCCGTTCGTTCACGCCACGGCCGCGGCGCTGACGAACCGCCTCGAGGCATTGCGCGGCCAGCGGGTGTTCCTCAGGGCGATTGAGCCGGTGGACCGTCGCGATCTGCGGCCGAAGATCACGGTGATGGCGCTTCCTGCGCTGGATCCGGCGTTCGAGGCGGAGATGATGTCGCTGAAGCGGGCGCCCGAGCTGGAGTTGCGGCCGAAGGCGCATTATGGGGCTTACAGCGCGGCGGTGGGCGGGTTGACGCCGGCGGATGTCTGCCACGTTGGAGGCAAGGCCGCCCATTTCGGGTTTCTGCGCCGCGTGGTTCCGGACCACGCGCCGGATCCGGCCGTCGCGTTCACGTTTGACCTGTGGGACGAGTTTCTCGAGCAGCCGCTTCCGAGCGGTGCGACGCTGGCTGTCGAGATCGCGCGCCGTTTGGAGGGCTACGCCTATCCGCCCGACCTCGTTGCGCTGTCGCGGGATTTGAAGGCGATTCGGGATCTGATCGTTGACACCGCCGATTTCAACGCCGACCAAAAGGCCGCCATTCTCGCCGCGCTCGAGCCTTTCGATCCTGACCGCCGCATCCGGTTCCGGAGCTCGACCAATGTGGAGGACACCGAGCTGTTTTCCGGGGCGGGTCTTTACGACAGCTACAGCGGCTGTCTGAGGGACGACCTGGACGGGGACGATCTGGGCCCGTGCGCGTGCGATCCGGAGCGGGAGACGGAACGGGGGGTGTTCCTGGTGATGCGGAAGGTGTATGCGAGCTTCTACAACGACAACGCCGTTCTGGAACGGCTGCGGCACCGCGTCGATGAACATGCCGTCGGCATGGCGGTCCTGGCGCACTACTCGTCTCCGGACGCGATGGAGTTGGCGAACGGGGTGGCGACGGCCTGCTATTCCCGCAGCGGCGACACCGCCCGGCTGCAAACCACCATGGTCACCCAACCGGGAGCCGTCTCGGTTACGAACCCCGAAGGCCAGAGCCTGCCGGAGGTGGCGGACGTGGACAGTTGGCGCAGCGTCACCAACTCCCAGACGCTGCGCCTGACGCAGCGGTCGAGCCTGCTGCCCGCGGGCGAGGACCATGTGCTGGCGTGGGAGGATGAGTATCGGGCGTTCCAGGGCATGTTTTTCGACCTGGCGGAAGCCTACGCCGCCTACTGGGCCAACAAGGAGGCGTTCACACTGGATATCGAATACAAGAAGATTGCCCCCGGCTGGCTCGTGATCAAACAGCTCCGCGAACTGCCCTCGCCCCCGGCGCCCAAGACCGCTCCCATCCTGCTCAACGAGCCGTTGACTCTCCAGGTCTCCCAGGGGCCGCGCGCCTCGCTCTTCGCCCACCACCGCCTCAAGTCGCTCTGGACTGTCGAGACCGACAACCGCTGGCTGGACGCGACAGGGCAAGCCACCTGTTTTCTGATCCGGACCGACTGGAGCCACACGCTGGACGGCGGGATCGCCACCCAGACCGGCCCGCTTTCGTCCTGGACCGGCGTCCAGCATGTGCTGGAAACCAACGACACCACCTGGTCGGTCGATCGTTGGACCCGGGACACGGTTCATGGCCCCGTGGCGTTCGCCTTTCGCGTCTCGCTGCCGAAAGCAGCCTGCCTCGCCCAGTGCCCCGTCTTCACCCTGCGCGATCTCGAACTGCGGCTTCAGGCCGATTACGCGTCGCCGCAGATGATTTACGATTCATGGTATGACCGGGTGGCGTGGACGACAAATGATGTCGTCGTGTTGGAGCCCGCCCCGGCGGGGGAGGCGGCGTTGCCATCAGCCACGACCAAGACCTGCGCTGCGGGAGGCGGACTGAACGTCGAGATCGTGTTTTACTACAAGCCCGAAGACTGGCCGCAGGGCATGACCGGTTACACCCCCACGGTGTGGCGCTTTGAGGAGACGGCCGTCGCCGGTCTGTTGCCGGGCGCGCCCATCGTGTTGCGGAGTTATTGGTCCCAAACCTGCCAGACCTTTCACAAACCCTATTTCGGGGATCTCCTGTTCGAGCCGGGTTTGGATCCCGAGGTTGCGCCGGCTGTTCTGGAGGATCTGGAGGCGGCGGACATCAGAATCATCTTCCTGCGACCCGAGCGGCCCTGGGAGCAGCCGGCCGTTAAGGTCATCGGGCTGGACGGCGCGCTGCGGGACTGGCCGTAGCACCACAAGCCGAAGCGGTTCGTGACCGGACGGGTCAAAACGCGTTCCGGTCTTCTCGTTTTCCGCTCGTCCGACCAGGTTCAGCGGTTGCTGCGCGCGATGCGGTCGAGGTCTTTGGCCGTGACAACGTGCATCATCGTGTAAAGAGATGTTCCACTCGCCATCCAATACCATCCAAACAACAGGATGTAGGAACTGCTCTGGATCAGGAGCGAAGCTCGCACGCTCCGCATCAGCCAAGCCTGAGCGCCCCGAACCCCCGATGCGACAAGTGGCCACTCCAACACGAGGGTCAGGAAATACGTCACAACAACCATGATCCAGAACCATTGCCAGCCATTGGTGAGGTCCATCGGCAATGCTCTCACTATCGCTCCACGAATAAAAAGGCCGCCGAGCCACGCTGAAATGTGGTTGGCCACAATCATCGCCCCGACTGCCTTGGCACGCGGCACGCGGAACCACCACGCGAGGAGGAGTCCTTCCAACAGACCGACGAGCGCATTTCCGATCACCAGGTGAATCATGCCCGCCCACATCAGCGGCGTTCCCGCATTTGCGGAAGCCTCCTGTGGCAACGCGACGAGGGCGCACACGACGAATGACAGTGACGAGCCGCGCTTCATGTCGAATGCCGAGTTGACCGGCGCCGGCGCGAGCCGCGGGACGGTGCAGGCGGCCTGAGGGCGAGCGACGGCGACCGGTTCAACGACTGGTTCGAGGCGCGCTTGCGCGCGCGCCGAGTCACCCTGCCATCGTTGGGCCGGGCGCAGCCGGACCCTCAGGTTCGACGCCCTGGTCTTCATCTCGCGAGCATCCAAAAAGACCGGGGACCAGCCATCCCTCTGACGACGCGATGCCTCAAGCGGTGTCCTCACTGGCGCGGACACCGCAGATGATACCTGATCGATCTGAGGCAGCGCGTCAGTCATGATTCGCACACGTAAACCGCTCCATGTGCTCGACCATTTGACGCACGATCTCCTCCGACAGGTCAGGCTTGTGGAAGGCAACGGCCTTCAGGGCGTGCCGGAGAACGGTCTTGTGAGAATACGCCTGCAGGCGTTTGAGAAGGTCGCCTGAGCCGGCGTGTGCATCAAGCATCAGCACCGGCGTGCGGCACGACAAGTCCAAATCCTCCAGCCCCAGATGACGCACGCGCTGGTTCTTGTAGCTCCGCAGGAACACGACGCGTCGCTCCACGTCAAAGACCAGGCTCCAGGTTGTATTGTCCGCGGAGACCTCTTCGAGAATGCGAAATGCGTAATCCACGCCCGAGGGTGCGCGGGCGGCTGCTTCAGCCTTTAACATCCTCTGGACCTGCGGCAGCGGGGCGGCGAGCACGGAGACTCTGGCTGGGGACCTTGCGCCACCGTAACGCGGATCAAAGCACTGGGCATACGACCAGCCGGCTGTCAGTGCCGGCAGCGGCAGATCCTCGGCCCGATGGTAAACTGGCTTGCCCCCGAGAAACTCGATGGCCATGCACGCTCCCGTGGCGTCACAGGTCAGATAATGATCCACACCGTAGTTGACACGCACGCGCCGTTCGGCGGCGACGATGTCGTCCACGGTTGCGCAGGTATCGAGCACGTACTGGACCCAAGCCGCGGATATAAGGGACGGACGTTCGTCCGGAGGAGGAACTTTCGTCTCGTCCAACTGCATGGTGCTAATCACCAGGCCGGCCTCGTTCATCCCAGCCCAAGCATACTGGTAAGGTGCCGTGTGAATGGTGACACTTCCGTATCGCGACGTCCAAGTGGCGGGCGTGTGTTGCTTCTCCAGCGGGAAACCGCTCTTGTTGACACCTCTCTTGTTAACGAACAACAGGCCGGGCCGGAAGTCGTTGTCGAAGTTGCTCCCGAATACAAGACCGCCCCCATGTTCCATGGCAAATGACGTGCAGGCATGTGTTGAGGGCGACAGGGAAAAGGATAGGGATAGGGCAAAACCCATCATCAACCGAGTAATCCAAAGGGTCTGTGGGCCCATAATCTCGTGTTCTCTTCACATGGCCGAACGATCAGCACCGACCCGGCGCCAATACCCGCCCCAGCATGGAAACAGTGCGCAATCGCCGGAGAAAGGAAGACCCGTTTCGCGTCAGCGGGTCCGACGCCTGTCCCTCCCGCTTTCCCTCCCACCCCAAATTGCGGTTCGCCTGCAGACCCCTGTCGCGTCGGCCGTCCATCGGCGATCCGCCCCGAATCGGTGCGGACATAATCCCTCGCCGCTTCAGGGCGAAGCGCAGATTGCCGGATGCGTCCGTTGCGGAAAGGGAGGCCACGCGTTGCGCTGCACCTCAGCCCCATCCAGTAGCTCCGCAGATCGCTTACGCGCAGTTGATGTTGTTCTGCAGCCCGGCCTCGCCGGCCCTCGCCAGCAGATCCAACAGGCGACGGCACTCGGCTTGGCGAGTTCGGCGGCGGGTGAGGACAATCAAGCCCGTTGCCGGCTCAGTGCCGGCAAGTTCCAGGAAATCCCGTCGATTGCAAGTGACTACGATGGCTTCGGTGCGGACGGCGTACCACCAGACGTCTGCATCATCCGTACGCATGCCAAGGACATCCGCAACGAGCGAGGTGTGGTGCCCCGCCAATTGAAGACACCGGACAACCTCAACCGCCACATCCTCGTCAATCAAGAACCTCACTCGTCGAGATGCGCGGTTTGCCCTGCGATCAACGGCTCCATCTCGGCTTGGTGGTCCTCGTAGTAGGCGAGGCACTCATAGACCTGCGCGCGGGTCAACCGGGGAAAACTGGCCACCACCTCATCCACCGACGCTCCCGTTCTGGTCATCGCCACCACGTCGTGCACGCCAATCCGCGTGCCTTCCACGATCGGGCGGCCGGAACGTACCCCAGCCCGGTGGACAATGTAACGGTAACTCGTCGCAATCATGTCCAAACGCTACCCGCCCGCAGCGTCGCCTTCAAGCACGTTCCGGTGTCCCCCTCAAGAAGGAGGCAATGGAAGACTCCCGGAAGGGGTCGCCTCTGCACTTGACGTTTTCGCGCGGGTGAGCCGATGCGGGCGCTCGGGTCCGAACTCCCGTTCTGTCCCAATCGGACGCCTCCGACACCAGGGAATGCCCCTGGCGGCTTGGCGGAAGGGGTGGGTTCCGAAACCTTTTTGCTGCCTGACCTTGACCGCCCTCCGACCCGATCAGCCGCCCTGGACCCGAGCTGCCGCTCCGCTCCCCACCCTGCTCCAAACCCAACGCCTGCAACGAGGTCTGACCCATCACCAGCTCGCCCGCCGCCTCGGCGTCAGCCGCCGCACCCTCCTGAACTGGGAACTCGGCCTCACCTCCCCCACCCCCTCCCTCTGGCCCCGGCTTCACCAACTCCTCCGATAGCTAAAAGGTGGCGGAACCACTGGGTTCCGCCACCTTTTTGCTGGTCCAGCCTCCCCGCGCCACTCCCCGCCCGGTGCGTGCAGCGCCAGAACGTCGCAGCCAGGGATCGCCCCCCCGGCGGCGTCTGCCGATCGGCCAGAATGGCAAAACCCTCCCGTTGCCCGACCGTTTCTGGCCGGCGCCGGGACACCAACCCCATCTGCGCTCGGCCTCTCCAGGCATGCCAGACCGGCTGTCGGCGATCCTTGCCCGGCCGACCCGCCACACGGCCCCGGTCGTGGTGCTGCGGCAGCCGCGGCTCTCCCCGCCGCGCCTCAAACATCACAGACCTTGGCCGCGTGCCGGAGCGCCAGCACGCGATCCGCCCACGTCGGAATGAACTCCTGCGCCATGTAACCCTCGTAACCCAGGTCCACCAGCGCCCGCATGATGGCCGGGTAGTTCAATTCCTGCGTCTCGTCCAGCTCCCCACGGCCAGGCACCCCAGCCGCGTGCACGTGGCCAATGACCTCCTTGTGCTCGCGCAGCCGCCGGATCACGTCGCCGTCCATGACCTGCACGTGGTAAATGTCGAACAACAGCTTCATGTTCGGTGACCCAACCCGCCGAATCAGCTCGACGCAGAAATCCACGTGG
>Ga0116144_10000431_pt1 | contig 55476 bp, 68 predicted proteins | sample AD_UKC035_MetaG_FD_89746 | JGI IMG/M metagenome (GOLD analysis project Ga0116144, IMG submission 89746) | Active sludge microbial communities of municipal wastewater-treating anaerobic digesters from USA - AD_UKC035_MetaG | ecosystem: Engineered > Bioreactor > Anaerobic > Digestate | place: USA...
CTGAAATGTTTGTGTGCAACATTATTATCAATCCATTATATATGGATAGTCCTGTTGCACGTACACATCGATATATAATTCTGATGGATCAGGATATTTTGACTCTTCAGCAAACTTTACAGAATCTTCCACTACATCTTTTATCTTCGTGCCTATCGCTTCGATTTCCTTCTCAGTTGCATACTTCTTTTCCCGGATAGTTTTCAAAACCATTTCAACAGGATCCTTAGCTTTGTATGATTCAACTTCATCCTTGGTTCGATACTTTGCAGGATCACTCATTGAGTGACCTTTATAACGATAGGTATTCATTTCCAAAAGGTATGGTCCTTTCCCGGAGCGAGCATGATCGGCGGCTTTTTGCATTGCATCGTGTACAGCTTCTACACTCATGCCATCCACAGGTTCTGAAGGTATATCATATGAAAGTCCCAATTTATAAAGGCTTGTGACATTACTGGTACGCTGAACAGATGTACCCATGGCATAATTATTATTCTCTATCACAAAAATAACCGGCAAGGACCAGATCATAGCCATATTCAGAGCTTCGTGAAAAGCACCTTGTCTTACTGCACCATCACCCATGTAGCAAACTGTAACATTTTTTGTTCCCAGGTATCTTTCAGAAAAAGCAATCCCTGCTCCGAGTGGAATTTGACCACCCACAATTCCATGACCGCCGAAGAAACGATTAGCTGCATCGAATAAATGCATAGAACCACCTTTACCTTTTGAGCAACCGGTTTCTTTTCCGTAAAGCTCAGCCATTACTGCTCTTGCACTCGTCCCTTTTGCAAGTGCATGAGCGTGGTCCCTGTAGGCCGTGATCATATTATCTTCCGCTTGCAGCACTGTCATCGCTCCGGCAACTATTGCTTCCTGACCGATATAAAGGTGACAAAATCCTTTTATTTTTTGCATACCGTAAAGTTGTCCGGCACGCTCTTCAAACTTGCGCATCAGAAGCATATCCTCATACCATTTCAGATAATGCTTGGCTGTAAATTTCGTTTTCGACATAATAAAATCAATAGATTACAAAGATAGATTTTCCCTGCAAAGAAAACCCATTTATTGTTAAGCCCAAGACCCTAAATTCAGTCCCTTCAAACTCAAATTATTGCGTTATCAATCATTGATAAACAAGATCTTACATCAATCACCCCTACATGAAAGCTGAGTATAAATTCCCTATCTTCGCATGCTTTCAAGATAAGAAAATGAAAAAAATTCAAATGGTTGACCTTCTGGGTCAATACGAAAAAATAAAGCCAGAAATCGACAAGGCAATACAGGAAGTACTGCTCTCCTCTGCTTTCATTAATGGGCCGGAAGTAAAAAACTTCCAGGCTGAGCTCGAGAAATATCTGGGAATCAAGCACGTGATCCCATGCGCAAACGGTACGGATGCATTGCAAATTGCCTTTATGGCCTTGGGCTTACAACCGGGAGATGAGGTGATCACTTCAAATTTCACTTTTGCGGCAACGGTAGAGGTTATCGGATTATTACAACTGAAGCCTGTTTTGGTTGACGTCCTTCCTGACAATTTTACGCTTGACCCTAAAGCAGTAGAGGCTGCCATAACTCCAAAAACCAAAGCAATTGTTCCTGTACATTTATTTGGACAATGTGCAGACATGGACGAAATAATCAAGATTGCTAAAAAGCATTCCCTGTACGTGGTTGAGGATAATGCTCAGGCGATCGGTGCTGATTTTTATTCTGAAGATGGAAAAACTCGAAAAGCCGGCACAATGGGAATAATCGGATGTACTTCTTTCTTCCCTTCAAAAAATTTAGGATGTTATGGAGATGGTGGAGCCATTTTTTGCAATGACGATGCTGTGGCAGCAAAACTAAGGATGATTGTCAATCACGGAATGTCGGTACAGTATTACCATGATGAGATCGGAGTGAATTCGAGACTTGATAGCATTCAGGCTGCGGTGCTGAGAATTAAATTAAGGCATCTGGATGAGTACGCAGAGGCAAGAAGAAAAGTTGCTGATAAATACGATGCTTCATTCAAAGACCATCCCAATTTGAAAATTCCTACCCGTACATCAAAATCGAATCATGTCTTTCATCAGTACACCCTTGTCGTTGAGGGTGCCGATCGTAATGAGTTGAGAACATATCTGGCATCAAAAGATATCCCTGCAATGATTTATTATCCGGTTCCTCTGCATTTACAAAAAGCATATGCAGACCCCAGATATAAGTCAGGCAGTTTTCCTGTAACAGAAAATTTATGTGCTAAAGTTCTCTCCCTGCCAATACACACCGAGATGACTGACGATATTCAGGATTATATTATTGAAAATGTCCTGAGTTTCTTCAAATAATTATCCGATTCTAAATCAATATCAATTTAATTCGAAAGCTTTAATAAAATGAAAATAGCAGTCATCGGAACAGGTTACGTGGGATTAGTAACAGGAACTTGTTTTGCTGAAACAGGTAACCAGGTGGTTTGTGTTGATATTGATGCTGACAAGGTAGAGCGTCTTAAAAAAGGAGTTATTCCTATTTATGAACCACATCTCGATGTACTATTTGAAAGAAATATCAAACAAGGGAGACTTCAGTTCACTACAAATTTATCGGAAGGTATTGAAGATGCAACGGTCATCTTTCTTGCCCTGCCGACTCCACCGGGAGAAAACGGTTCAGCGGATCTAAGGCATGTACTTGATGTAGCTACACAACTAGGTCAACTAATAAAAGAATACAAGATCATTGTCAATAAAAGCACTGTACCTGTTGGTACTGCAGAAAAAGTTAAAGCCCTCGTTGCAAAAAACTGTAAAGTTGAATTCGACGTGGTGTCTAATCCTGAATTTTTACGTGAAGGCTATGCAGTAGATGATTTCATGAAACCTGATCGTGTTGTCATCGGAACAAAATCTGAGAGGGCACAAAAATTAATGACGGAGCTCTATGCACCATTTGTCAGACAAGGCAACCCGGTGTACTTCATGGACGAAAGATCTTCTGAGCTGACAAAGTATGCAGCGAATGCATTTCTGGCTACTAAAATTACATTCATGAATGAGATCGCCAACCTTTGTGAAAAAGTTGGAGCTAATGTAGATCAAATCAGAGCCGGTATTGGTGCAGATGACAGAATAGGCAAAAGATTTTTGTTCGCCGGTATTGGCTATGGCGGCAGCTGTTTTCCAAAAGATGTAATGGCACTGGCAAGAACTGCCGAAGAAAACAATTACAACTTCCAATTGCTTAAGTCAGTCATCAACGTGAATGAACTGCAAAAAATAAGCATTGTGCAGAAAGTTAAAAAGCACTTCAAGGATGATTTGAAAGGATTGAAAGCTGCTATTTGGGGTCTGGCTTTTAAGCCTGATACCGATGATGTCAGGGAAGCTCCTGCCCTGTTCATCATTGAAGAGTTGCTTAAAGCGGGTGTGAATGTATCAGCATACGATCCGGAAGCTATCACGAATACGAGAAAAATTCTCGGAGATAAAATTGAATACGGCAAAGATGCCTATGAAATTTTGAAAGATGCCGATTTCCTCATTATTGCTACCGAGTGGGCATTATTCAGAACCCCGGAGTATGATCGCATAGAAGAATTAATGAAAAGCAAAGTCATTTTTGACGGAAGAAATCTATATGAAATTGACCAAATGAAAAATAGAGGTTTTATTTATTATAGTGTAGGAAGGCCTTCCATGGATACCGAATAATTTTACTCTTGACAAATCGCTATATCAATGAAACGTATATTAATAACAGGTGCAGCAGGCTTTTTAGGTTCTCACCTTTGTGATCGATTCATCCGGGATGGATATGCTGTTGTAGGAATGGATAATCTCATCACGGGCGATCTAAAGAACATTCAACATCTTTTTAAGTTAAAGGAATTTGAGTTTTATCATCATGACGTTTCACGATTTGTACATGTGCCCGGAGAACTGGATTATATTTTGCATTTCGCTTCTCCGGCCAGTCCGATTGATTACCTCCAAATTCCAATTCAAACATTAAAAGTTAGTTCGCTTGGGACTCACAACCTCCTCGGGCTCGCAAAATCAAAAAACGCAAGAATACTTGTTGCTTCTACTTCTGAAGTTTATGGCGACCCATTGGTTCATCCGCAAAGTGAAGACTATTGGGGAAATGTAAATCCGATCGGACCCAGAGGTGTTTACGACGAAGCTAAAAGATTTCAGGAGGCTATCACAATGGCTTATCACACGTTTCATAACGTTGAAACGCGTATAGTCAGAATATTCAATACTTATGGTCCACGCATGCGCCTGAATGATGGACGAGCCTTGCCTGCATTCATCGGACAAGCATTACGAGGTGAGGACTTGACAGTATTTGGTGTAGGTAGTCAGACCCGATCATTTTGTTATGTGGATGATCTTGTTGAAGGAATTGTAAGATTATTGCTCAGTGATTATTCTCAACCTGTGAATCTGGGCAATCCGGATGAAATTACTATTCGTGAATTTGCTGAAGAGATTATCAAACTCACAGGGACAAAACAAAAGATCACTTACAGAGAACTACCAACCGATGATCCTAAGCAAAGGCAACCTGATATCACCCGTGCCAGAGAAATTCTCGGCTGGGAACCAAAGGTTTCACGTGCCGATGGTCTGAGATTAACCTATGACTATTTTAAAAACCTTTCAAAAGAAGAGCTGTATAATTCAGAACACAGGTTTGAAAAACTGAATAAATAACAAAGTCATTAAATTGATTATCAACAATATACAATCATTTCATAATTCGTATATTCGTATTAAAACTGAAACATTCCATGGAAAAAGAATATTATGTTCACGAATCGGCATTCGTCGATGAGGGCGCTCAGATAGGCAAAGGAACAAAGATTTGGCACTTCACTCATATTATGAATAATAGTCGGATTGGTGAGAATTGTAATATTGGTCAGAATGTTGTTATCTCTCCTGATGTCGTCCTTGGGAAAAATGTAAAGGTTCAAAACAACGTATCCATATTCACAGGTGTTATTTGTGAAGACGATGTATTTCTTGGTCCGTCGATGGTTTTTACAAATGTCAATAATCCGAGAAGTGCAGTTGTCAGGAGAAATCAATATGTTAAAACTCATGTAGGTAAAGGTGCTACCGTAGGTGCAAATGCAACTATAGTTTGCGGACATAATATCGGAGAATTTTCATTTATTGGTGCAGGCTCTGTTGTTACAAAAAATGTTCCGGCATATGCATTGGTTGTTGGCAATCCCTCTAAACAAATAGGATGGATGAGTGAGTACGGACATAGATTAAAATTTGATGCAGCAGGAATCGCGGTATGTCCTGAAAGTAATCAGCAATATAAACTTGAAGGCAACAAGGTTCAACGCATCAAGTAAATAATATGGAAGACAATACGAAGGTGAAATTTGCCATTGTTGGCAGTGGACATATTGGCAAACGTCATGCAGAGATGATTCGTCGCAATCCTGAAGCCGAATTGGTTGCCATGACCGATATAAAACCCAAAGAAGAATTAGGGCTCTCAGATCTTGACGTTCCCTTTTATCTATCTATGGATGAACTGTTAAATTCTTCACTTGAAATTGATGTCATAGTCATCTGCTCTCCGAATGGATTACATGCCGAACATACTTTGAGTGCCCTTGCGAATAAAAAAAATGTCGTCATAGAAAAACCCATGGGCCTGACGGTTGCAGATTGCGAAAAAATAATTTTCAAAGCGCTTCAGGTTTCCCGTCAGGTATTTTGCGTAATGCAAAACAGGTACTCTCCTCCTTCTATCTGGATAAAAGATATAATCGAACGCAATGTCATGGGTTCAATTTATATGGTTCAACTCAACTGTTATTGGAACAGAGATGAACGATATTATACAGGTAAGAATTGGAAAGGCATAAACAAGCTTGATGGAGGAACTTTGTTCACACAATTCTCTCACTTCATCGATATCATGTATTGGTTGTTCGGCGACATCACTCACATACAAGCTAAATTCAGCGACTTCAATCACCAGAATCTGACAGAATTTGAAGACTCAGGGTTTGTCAATTTTCAATTTATCAATGGAGGGATGGGGTCGATATCTTATTCGACCTCTGTATGGGATAAGAATCTGGAAAGTAGTATGACTATAATCGGAGAAAAAGGTAGTGTGAAGATAGGCGGACAATATATGAATGAAGTTGAATATTGTCATATCAAAGATTACAAAATGCCGGAATTACCTCCTGTAAATCCGGCCAATGATTACGGACATTACAAAGGTTCTGCAGCGAACCATCACTACATAATAGAAAATGTCATCGACACCCTAAAAGGCAGGACAACAGCTACGACTAATGCACTGGAGGGACTAAAAGTAGTAGACATCATAGAAAGGATCTATGCATTACGCAACTTAAAAAAACTTACCTCTTAATTTACCACTACAGAAAATATTATGATTGCTCAGGATATAAAAGATAAAAAGAAAAAGATTGCAGTCCTTGGTCTAGGATATGTCGGCCTACCTATTGCTTTAGAATTTTCTAAAAAGGTAGACGTAATCGGATTTGACATCAACGAAGACAGACTGGAGAAAATGCGTTTGGGAATTGACCCTAGTGGTGAATTAGGAAAAGAGGATTTTCAAAACACCAGTATAGAATTTACCTCTTCTCCCGAAAAGCTGAAAGAGGCCAACTTTTTTATCGTTACTGTCCCAACACCTATTGACGAACATAATTTACCCGATCTAAAGCCCTTATTAAGTGCTACAAAATATATTGGCAAAGCTCTCAAGGCAGGAGATTATGTTGTATATGAATCTACCGTTTACCCCGGTTGTACTGAAGAAGACTGCATACCAATCCTTGAAGAATTATCCGGACTTAAATACAAGAAAGATTTTAAAGCCGGATATTCACCTGAGAGAATTAATCCCGGCGACAAAGAACATACCATCACTAAAATATTAAAAGTGGTTTCAGGTTGTGATGAAGAAGCTTTAGCAAGCATTGCTGCTACCTATGAGATCATTGTAAATGCTGGTGTTTATAGAGCCGCCTCTATCAAAGTTGCTGAAGCAGCAAAAATTATAGAGAACACTCAACGTGATGTAAACATTGCGTTGATGAACGAGCTGAGCATTATCTTTAATAAAATGGGAATAAATGCCTATGACGTTCTGGAAGCTGCGGGTACTAAATGGAATTTCATCCACTTTAAGCCGGGTCTTGTTGGAGGTCATTGCATAGGTGTTGACCCATACTATCTTACTTACAAAGCTCAGGAACTTGGATACCATGCACAAGTAATAAATAGCGGAAGGTATGTCAATGATAGCATGGGATTCTATGTCTCAAAACAAACGGTGAAGAAAATAATTGCCTCCGGTAAAGATGTTTCCAAAAGCAGAGTGCTGGTGATGGGTGCGACTTTTAAAGAAAATGTGGATGATATACGTAATTCAAAGGTGGCTGATGTTGTAAAGGAACTTACATCCTACGGTGTTCAGGTGGATGTTACGGATCCTCGGGCTAATTCTGCAGAATTAAAAAAAGAATATGGATTTGAACTGATAGAAAACATAGGAACTAATTACGATGCGGTGATCGTTGCAGTTAACCACAAAGAGTACAGCGGTAAGGATGAATCCTGGTTCAAGAGTATTTTGACCAAGGAAGGTATCTTGGTTGACATCAAAGGCTTGTACAATAAAAAAATAAAAGAAATAAATTATTGGAGTCTATAAAATGAACATTCTAGTCACAGGAGGTACAGGATATATCGGTTCGCATACAGCGATTGAACTGGCATTGCAAGGCTATAATCCAATCCTTGTTGACAATCTCAGCAATTCCAGAGAAGATGTATTACAGGCAATTGAAAAGATAACAGGAAAGGGAATACAATTCTTCAACATAGATGTCTGCAACAAACCTGAACTGGAAAAATTTTTTAAAGTATATAAAATTGAAGCAACAATCCATTTTGCAGCCTTCAAAGCTGTTGGAGAATCAGTTGAGGACCCACTAAAATATTACAGGAACAATTTACTTTCCCTGATAAACCTACTGGAAATTCATTTGGAAAGAAAAGTCGACAACCTGGTATTTTCGAGCTCATGCTCAATCTATGGTCAGAGCGAAGAGCAACCTGTAAATGAAAAAACCAAACCCGGAAAAGCTGAATCTCCCTATGGATATACTAAACAGGTTGGAGAAAATATTCTCATAGATGTTGTGAAGGCGCATAAGCTAAATGCATGTGCCTTAAGATATTTTAACCCTGCCGGTGCACATGAATCTGCTTTAATAGGTGAATACCCACTACAAACTCCGACAAATCTTGTCCCTGTAATTGCACAAACTGCAGCAGGTTTAAGAGATCAGGTAACGGTCTATGGCGGCGACTACAATACAAGCGACGGAACATGCGTTAGAGATTACGTTCATGTAGTTGATATTGCCAGAGCACATGTTGCTGCCATATCAAGACTTATTAAAAAACAAAACAAAGAAGCGTTGGAAATTTTCAACCTGGGAACAGGGAAAGGCAATACTGTCTTAGAGGTAATACAAGCTTTTGAAAAGTCTTCAGGTAAAAAAATAAATTATAAAATCGGTCCAAGAAGAATGGGTGATGTAGAAAAAGTTTGGGCTGACACTACAAAAGCAAATGCAGAATTGGGCTGGAAAGCAACTCATTCACTTGAGGACATTGTTAAAAGTGCCTGGGCCTGGGAGCAGCATTTAAAAAAATCATCTGTCGTTTAACACAGCTAGACATCATGAACCACAAAAAAAATATTCTAATCACGGGAGGTGCCGGCTTCATCGGCTCTCACGTAGTTCGACTTTTTGTAAATAAGTACCCTGACTATAAAATATTAAACCTTGATAAGCTGACATACGCCGGAAATCTTCTGAATCTGAAAGATGTCGAGCAGAAGTCCAATTATGAATTTTTAAGAGGAGATATTGTTGACTCAGAACTGATCACAAATTTATTTGCGGACAGAAAATTTGACGCAGTAATTCATCTTGCCGCCGAATCTCATGTAGACAGGAGTATTGCGAACCCAATGGAATTCATAATGACCAATGTTGTTGGCACAGTGAATCTCTTAAATGCAGCGCGAAATACCTGGAAAGATCACTCTGACAATAAAGAAGGATCGAACAGGAATTTATTTTACCATGTATCAACAGATGAAGTCTATGGCTCATTAGGCAAGAGTGGCTACTTCACAGAAAAAACACCCTATGATCCACATAGCCCCTACTCCGCATCCAAAGCCAGTTCTGATCACATGGTTCGTGCATATTATGATACATATGGCCTTCCGATAGTGATATCCAATTGCTCGAACAACTACGGATCAAACCATTTTCCGGAAAAATTGATTCCACTTGCCATCAATAACATTAAAAACAACAAGCCTGTACCTGTTTATGGTAAAGGAGAAAATGTGAGAGATTGGCTATACGTAGAAGATCATGCGAATGCGATCGATGTATTATTTCACAAGGCAGCACCCGGCAGCACATATAATATTGGTGGAAATAATGAATGGCGGAACATAGACCTGATCCTGTTGCTTTGCAGCATCATGGACAGAAAATTAAATCGAAAAGAAGGCACTTCAGCCAAGCTTATTACTTATGTTAAAGACAGAGCAGGCCATGATCTTCGTTATGCTATTGATTCATCAAAACTACAAGATGATTTCGGATGGAAGCCCTCACTTCAATTTGAAGAAGGCTTAGAAAAAACTGTCGATTGGTATCTTAGCAATGAGGAATGGCTTGAGCAGGTTACATCCGGGGATTATCTTGATTATTATTCTCAGCAGTACACACATCGCTAGATCAATGACCACCTGAACTTGATCTTAAAGAAATTAAAAATATGCCTCAATCTTCTTTTCATAAACATGACATCAGTAAAAAATCTTTTCTGATAACCGGTGGCTCCGGATTTATCGGTTCGAATTTGGTAGAATATCTCGTTAGTCACAATGCAGGACATATTCGTATTCTTGATAATCTTCTGACAAGTTCGATAGAAAACATACGTCCTTTTTTAAAGCATTCGAATGTGGAATTTATTGAAGGTGATATCAGAGATTCCGGAATATGTACTCAGGCGTGTAAAGGGATTGATTATGTATCTCATCAGGCTGCTTTAGGTTCTGTCCCTCGTTCTGTAAAAGATCCACAAACAACGCATGCAATTAATTCAACAGGTTTTTTAAATATACTTGTTGCAGCAAGAGATGCGAAAGTTAAAAGGTTCGTTTATGCCAGCTCATCTTCCGTTTATGGTGATCATCCTGTTTTACCGAAAACAGAGGACGAAACAGGTAACCCCCTCTCACCATATGCAGTGAGCAAGAAGACTAATGAGCTCTATGCCCGGGTGTTTGCAGATACCTATGCTATGGAGATCATAGGCTTGCGGTATTTTAATGTCTTCGGACCAAATCAAAGTCCTGACGGGCCTTATGCTGCAGTAATACCTTTGTTCATACAATCGATACTGGATAACAAACCACCTTTCATTGACGGTGACGGCGAACAAACACGTGACTTCACTTTCGTAGAAAATGCAGTTCAGGCAAATGTTTTAGCTATGCTTACAGAGAACAAAGACGCACTAAACCAGATTTATAATGTTGCTGTTGGGGAAAGATCCTCAATCAATCAACTCTATAATCTTATTGCAAAATTATGTGGCTCTGACTTATCGCCCACATATCGGGAAAGCAGAGCCGGAGACATTAAAGATTCCCTGGCAGATATTTCAAAGGCAATAAATAACTTAGGTTATCGGCCAACAACACAACTAGCAGAAGGCTTGAAAAAAACATTTGAATGGTTTAAAAAATCTGCCGTGAATTCAAATTGAGATGGGATCTTTAAAATCATTTTTTTCACGTAAAAAACAGGAACCTGAATATCCTCTGCTCAGTGACCTTTCCATATTTCAGACAGATGTGCACTCTCATCTCATTCCGGGAATTGATGATGGCGTTAAAACTCTTGAGGAATCTATTGAGATGATCAAGGGGATGTCGGCACTCGGCTTCAAGAAATTGATCACGACGCCTCACATCATGAGTGATTATTTCAAAAATACTCCTGAAAATATACTTGGCGGCCTGGAAATAGTCAGAGCTGAAATAAAGAAGCAAGGCATTCCGATAGAACTTGATGCTGCTGCAGAGTATTATCTTGACGAAAAATTCATCGACAAAATAAAAGAAGAAAAACTTTTAAGCTTTGGGAAAAACTATGTTCTTTTCGAAGTTTCCTATATCAATCCACCTGACACTTTATATTCAATATTATTTGAGTTAAATATACGAGGATACATTCCGGTACTTGCACACCCTGAACGCTATCCATTTTGGTATACAAAATTTGACGAGTACTATAAAATTAAAGAAGCAGGAGCTCTGTTGCAATTAAATACGAATTCACTGGTTGGCTATTATGGTCCAGGTGCCAGACGAATTGCAGAACGCATGCTCGACGAAAATTTAATTGATTTTATCGGAAGCGACTTGCATGGACAAAGACATCTTGATGCCTTGCAAAAAGTTGTTGGGGAAAAGTATATGGCGAAGCTGGCGATGCAGGGGACAAAAAATAGCTCTTTATAGTCTTTGCTGAGAACAGTCGTCTTAACGTCTTTTTTGACCAAACAATTTCTGAGTCGGGGGCATTTAGATTAACTTGATTTCAGACAGTTTCTTCATTGCTTCAAAGGCTCTCCTTCTCCTATTACAGCAACTTGAAAATAACTCAAGGTTGAAAATAGTCTGAACTGTGATATGTGGGATGTATATGGTGAATGGGGTTAATGATGTTGAAAATGGTCTGAACTGGGATTTTTAGGATGAGTGGGATTTTGAGATTTATGAGATCTCGTTGAAGGGTCACTCATTGAGTTGAAAGTAAAAATTGTGAAAAGCAGATTTGAGCTATTTATTTGCATACCTGATAAACTATTTTTAAAAGTTATGTAGGCAGGAGAATTAAATTTCATTTTAAAAAATAAAAAATATTCAATCGAAATATGTGAGTAACTAACCATTTTAATAGACCCTTCTCAAAAATCCCACTCATCCTAAAAATCCCGGTTCAGACAATGTTAGTGCCTCACAAACCTCTTAACAACCTTCCCATCCTTTGAAACAATCTCTAAAAAATAAACTCCGGGTAAAAGCATTGAAGTGTTCACCTCCATATATTCTCCATTGTTGATTCGCAACAACGGCACACTCAATCGTTGCAGTAAAGAATTATATATGATGACTTCTTCCGGTGCAATTGAGTTAGCACTACTCAAGTACATTTTGTCTCTGACCGGATTTGGAAACAAGGTGTATTCATCTTGATTGCTACTTGCTATCATTTCGATTCCGGTTGCTAAACTATCGCAAATGCTTGAGCCGAGTGCGCCAAGATGGTAATTGGGATGATTAGGAATAGTTGTAAAATTATAAGCAGGTAAAGTTATGCAATGCTGACAAACGTTGCACGACAAGCCAAGACTATCCGGATATTCGATAACATGCATGGAAAGAACTCCGTTCGAGCTACTGATATATATTTTATTATCAGGAGCAAGTTGTGCAAGATAAAATGTTGTAGCGGCAGGTGGATTGGGGGAATAAAACGTATCCCAAATTGCAACTGTCGTCTGGGTAGATGGTATATTTGAAGAAGTTACATCAAACTGATAGACATATTTAGTGGAAGATACATACAAGACTTGTGAGTTGGCTGAGAATGCAACTCCTCCGGCATGTGCACTGTCGTTAATAGCAACATACAGATGATTACTGAATATTCCTGTACATCGATCAAAATCCAGCAAATGTAGGTCATTAAGATCGTCGTATAAAGCATATTTGCTTCCATCAGGAGAGAAGCATACCTGGCCTTGTTGTGAATAGAGTGTGCCACCAATTTGCTGAATGGCGTGCAAGTGAATGCCGGCAGGATCCACTAAGTAAATAAAATATTTATCGTTCTTTCCCCCGTGAAAGACAACCCACCAGTCTCGACCGTTTGCATGCTTCACTCCTGTTAGATGACCATACATCAATGTATCTGAATACAATACATTGTTTTTACCGGTTACCGCACCCAAGCCTCCGTCAAGGCTCATATCTATTTCTGAATAATAGGTACGATAACTATATGCCACACTGTCGTCTACTGTATTATGAAACAGTATATACTTAGAAGGTGAATCCGGCCAGGGAATGGCAAGTGAAGCTTGTGGAACAAACAATCCATTCCAACCTACTACATCTGTATAGTAGCTCGGACTTAAACCGGATCCGTTCATCATTGTATCTCCTAGTGCATTAGCAATATAAACACCGTTAGAATAGAATAAAACGTTACCAACCATATCACAATAAGTGAGAGAAGTTGTAGTGAAATTCATCTGCCTAGGTGCCATATTAATAGTTCTAACACCTGTTCGGAAGTCAAAATTAAATCCACCTCCGGCATTGTTGTAGCCCATCATCCAAATATTATCAATTCCTTGTCCGAATGACAACAGCTTACTCGAAAGAAGCAACAAACATAGTATGACTTGTTTCATTTGAGTATTTAGAAAAACGAATAGATAATAAAAAATCCTTGTTCAATTTTCACTCTTCAAAAAAGCTGATTCAAATTATTCGCCAAGGATTTCAATGGCAATAAAACAAGCTCGTCCTACTGCTCCACCTCAACACTCTTCATTGCAGAAACAAAATCATCAAAGAGATAGGCGCTATCATGTGGACCCGGCGCTGCCTCAGGATGGTACTGCACGCTGAATGCGACTGAATCTTTTACCCGAATTCCTTCAATGGTATCGTCGTTCAAATTAACGTGTGTAACTTCAACAACCTTTGATTTGTGCACATCATCTTCAACGATGGCAAATCCATGATTCTGCGAGGTCACTTCGCAACGGCCGGTAATAGTATTTTTTACAGGATGGTTTATCCCTCTGTGTCCGTTAAACATCTTATATGTTCCGATCCCACATGCTTCTGCTAAAAGTTGGTGGCCAAGGCAAATTCCAAATACAGGGATATTACTTGATAATATTTCCTTTACAGTATTAACTGCATATTGCATTGCAGCCGGATCTCCCGGTCCGTTTGAAAGCAATATACCATCGGGGTTCCATGATTTAACTTCTTCGAAAGAAGTTTTCGCAGGAAAAACTTTAAGGTAACAGCCACGGTTCGCCAGACATCGTAATATATTCTTCTTCACTCCGAAATCCATGACGGCAACCTTTAATTTTGCCTTGGGATCTCCAAAATTATATGGAGCTGACGTAGTCACCATGGAAGACAATTCAAGACCGGCCATTGACGGTACATCGGCAAGCATCTTCTTCAATTCAACAGTGTCCAAAATCTCAGAGCTTATAATGCAATTCATGGCTCCTTTGCTCCTGATATGACGAACAATTGCCCGGGTATCTACATCACAAATTGCAACGATCTTTTGCTCTTCGAAATATTCCTGAATTGACTTTGTTGCACTTTTACGTGAGTATTGAATATTGAAGCTACGACAAACAAGTCCGGAAATTTTGATACCATCACTTTCAACCTCATGAGGGTGAATTCCATAATTACCAATATGGACATGGGTCGCCAGTAAAATTTGTCCAAAATAAGAAGGATCCGTAAAAATTTCCTGATAGCCGGTCATTCCGGTATTGAAACATATCTCTCCGGTAGTTGTGCCTATTGCTCCGGCAGCCTTTCCGTGAAAAATAGTTCCATCTTCTAAAACGAGGATTGCAGGCTTTTTTTCGGTGTATTTCATGCGAAAAAGTTTTTCAAAGATACCATTTTCTATGCAGTTTTTTGACCTGTTCATAAAATTAGGATTCGCTTTAATCGCTCATTTTCAATTCGGTTAAACGAGTTTGCCTTATGATCAGCAAGAATGTATACCTGAATTGATCCTAAAAAAAAACGGAATAAAACTTGAGTTCTATTCCGTTTTCCATTATTTAGAAAGAGATTAATCTTCTTTATCACTTTTATCATCAGCCTTTTTCTTTGCAGCTGGCTTCTTAGCTGCTGCTTTTTTAGGAGATTTCGCATTAGCTTCTCCGGACTCCTCTGCACCTTCAGCTCCGGCCGAAACTGTAGCTGCCTTCTTTTTCCCGCCACTACGACGAGTAGTTTTAGTTGCTTTCTTAGCAGGCGCTGAGCTTGTTCCCTCTGTACCTAACAACAACAAATTGAAGTCAACCAATTCCATCATACACATCTCTGCATTATCACCTAAACGATTCTGCAGTTTTATAATACGTGTATAACCTCCCGGACGATCAGCCACTTTTGGACCAACTTCGCGGAATAATTCAACTACTGCCGGCTTATCCTGAAGTAATTTGAACGCCATTCTGCGAGAATGCGTGCTGTCATCCTTTGAACGAGTGATCAGTGGCTCTACATATTTACGAAGTGCTTTAGCTTTAGCTAAAGTCGTATTGATGCGTTTGTTTAATATCAAAGAAGTCGCCATATTTGATAACATCGCTTTACGATGAGGCGCCTGCCTTCCAAGGTGGTTAATTTTCTTACCGTGTCTCATTTTATTGTCTCTGTTGGCTCAGTCATTTATAACTAATGACTGTTCCGATTAATTATTATTGTTTCTTTTAACCGCTTATTTTTTATCCAGATATTTTCCAACATTCATTCCGAAAGTCAGGTTCTTTGCACGAACGAGTTCTTCCAATTCCGTAAGAGATTTTTTACCGAAGTTGCGGAATTTAAGCAAGTCTGCTTTGTTGTAAGAAACCAGGTCACCCAAAGTTTCTACATCTGCAGCTTTCAGGCAGTTCAATGCACGCACCGATAAGTCCATATCTACCAACTTAGTGCTCAACAGCTGACGCATGTGCAAAGTATTTTCGTCCAATTCTTCAGTAGGAGTTTTCTCTTTTGTTTCCAAAGTGATCTTCTCATCTGAGAACAACATAAAGTGGTGAATCAGGATCTCAGCAGCTTCTTTCAAAGCTTCTTTTGGATGGATAGATCCATCAGTTGTGATTTCCATGATCAACTTTTCATAGTCAGTCTTTTGTTCAACACGATAGTTCTCCACCGAATATTTCACATTTCGAATAGGAGTGAAAATTGAATCAGTAAAAATTGTACCTATTGGTGCGCTACCTGTTTTGTTCTCTTCTGACGGCACATAGCCACGACCTTTATCAATGTGAAGATCTAATGTCAATTTAACAGAAGGCTCCATATTACAAATTACCAACTCAGGATTTAACACCTGAAATGCAGTTGTGAATTTGCTGATATCACCTGCAGTGAATTCAGTTTTGCCGGTAACAGAGATAGTTACTTTCTCTGCGTCTGTACCTTGTATCTGTTGTTTGAAACGAACTTGCTTCAAATTCAAAATGATCTCCGTAACGTCTTCCACTACTCCTTTGATGGTAGAAAATTCGTGGTCTGCACCATTCATTTTTACCGAAGTAATTGCATGTCCTTCAAGTGAAGATAGCAGGATACGACGCAAGGCATTACCAACTGTAATTCCATAACCGGGTTCAAGCGGACGAAATTCAAACACGCCGTGACGCTCATCTGAGTGAATCATGATCACTTTGTCCGGACGTTGAAATGCGAGGATAGCCATTGTATATTTTGTTGTTTTAGGTTAAAAATTGTTTGTATGTCAATACTAATCTGAAATAATGCTGATGCAAAAGCAATAGATTATTTAGAGTATAATTCGACGATCAATTGTTCTTTTATATTCTCACTGATCTGATCACGTGCAGGAAGATTCAGAATCTTACCGCTCATTGATGCTTTGTCCCACTCCAACCAGGAATGTTTGTTAACATGTCCGGTCATTGCATCGATGATCACCTCTAAACCTTTAGAGCCTTCACGCACGCCGACTACATCACCTGCCTTACAAGTGTATGAGGCGATGTTTACCACTTTACCATTTACGGTAATGTGTCTGTGACCAACAAGCTGACGTGCCGCCATGCGTGTAGGTGCGATACCGAGTCTGTAAACAATATTGTCAAGGCGAGCCTCGATCAATTGCAACAGGTTTTCTCCCGTGATCCCTGCCTTACGCGATGCACGAACGAAGATCTTCGCAAACTGACGTTCAAGGATGCCGTACATGTACTTCACCTTTTGCTTTTCCATGAGCTGCACAGAATATTCACTCTGTTTAGCACGCTTCTTAGTCTGTCCGTGTTGTCCCGGAGGGTATGTTTTTCTTTCAAATGCCTTATCAGGACCGAAGATCGGTTCACGAAACTTCCGGGCTATCTTGGTTGTTGGTCCGGTATATCTTGCCATGTTAATTTATTTCTATCTGTTATAAATAATATATTTCTAATTAAACGCGACGCTTTCCCGGAGGACGGCATCCATTGTGAGGAATTGGTGTGATGTCCATTATCTCAGTCACTTCAATTCCACTTTGGTGAAGAGTACGGATCGCAGACTCACGTCCGGCACCCGGGCCTCTTACAAAAACTTTCACTTTACGAAGACCCATATCGTGAGCAACCTTAGCACAATCAGCAGCAGCTAATTGAGCTGCATAGGGTGTGTTTTTCTTAGAACCTTTGAAGCCCATCTTTCCTGCAGAAGCCCAGGAGATAACTTGTCCTGATTCATTAGTAAGAGAAATTATGATGTTGTTGAAGGTTGCACTGACGAAAGCCTTTCCGACAGCATCAACTTTGACAACTTTTTTCTTAACGGTCTTGCCCTTTCCGGGATTTTGTTGTTGAGTAGCCATGATGATCAATTACATTTTAGATGCCTTCTTCTTGTTGGCAACAGTTTTACGTTTACCTTTTCTTGTACGACAGTTGGTCTTTGTTCTTTGTCCACGCACCGGCAAGCCGTTACGGTGACGCATACCACGATAACAATTGATATCAACCAGACGCTTGATGTTAAGCTGAACTTCAGAACGAAGTGCACCTTCCACCTTCATCTCATTGATGATGTTACGGATATTCGTCAACTGTTCGTCATCCCACTCTTCAACCTTGGTATTAAAATCAATACCGGCTTGAGAAAGAATACGCTGAGCCGTTGATGGTCCGATGCCATAAATGTAAGTCAGACCTATCTCGCCTCTTTTGTGTTTTGGTAAATCTATACCAGCAATACGAGCCATTTATTTTTTGTTATTTGGTGTTAATGATAATTTTGGTTTTCAGAATCCACAGATTGAATAAACAACCTGAGAATTAACCCTGACGTTGTTTAAACCTTGGATTCTTTTTGTTGATCACATAAAGACGTCCTTTTCTCCGAACGATCTTGCAGTCAACGCTTCTTTTCTTGATTGCGGGTTTAACTTTCATTTCTTTTAGTTTTTAATTCACTCGTGATCATCTTTCGCTTCTCTGAGAGATCCTCACTTTGAGTATTATTTATATCTGTATGTTATTCTTCCTTTTGTTAAATCATATGGAGACATTTCCACTTTCACTTTATCACCGGGAAGAATTTTGATGTAATGCATCCTCATCTTACCTGAAATATGTGCAATTATCTCATGACCATTTTCCAATTCCACGCGGAACATGGCATTTGATAATGCTTCGATGATCGATCCATCTTGCTCTATGTTTGCCTGTTTAGCCACGTTTTAATTTATCACTTTATTTTGAATATTAGAACTAACTGCCTTATCAATATAATCGAATGAGCTAAGAATATCTGCGCTCACCCTTCTGATTGCCACTGTGTGTTCAAAGTGTGCCGAAGGTTTATTATCAGCTGTTCGAACTGTCCAACCATCTCTTTCATGAACCACACTCTTCACACCCATGTTGATCATCGGCTCAATAGCGATCACCAATCCTTCTCTCAACACAAGCCCGCTTCCACGCTTACCATAGTTTGGCACTTCCGGCTTCTCGTGAAGATGTCTTCCTATTCCGTGTCCGACCAATTCGCGAACAACTGAATAACCATTTGCTTCTGCATGAGCCTGAACGGCGTGACTAACATCTCCAAGTCTGTTTCCTGCAATAGCCATTTCAATACCCTTATAAAGGCTTTCCTTGGTTACTTTCAGGAGCTGAAGTGTTTCATCATCTACATCACCAACAGTGAAAGTGTATGCAGAATCCCCGTAAAAGCCATTCTTCAGAACTCCACAGTCAACCGAACAAATGTCTCCGTCTTTGAGCTCACTAGAATTCGGAATACCGTGTACTACCTGAGAATTCACTGAAATACATAATGAATTTGGAAATCCATTGTAATTCAGGAATGCCGGTGTGGCATGGTTGTCCCGGATGAAGCTTTCAGCAACTTTGTCAAGCTCCAGCGTTGTCACGCCGGGTCTTATCATTTTGGCCACTTCAGCCAGGGTTTTGGCAACAAGTAAAGAACTCTCCCTTATTATTTCAATCTCTTCCTGTGTCTTGTAATACAACATTCTCAATTTAATCTTGTTCGCGGTTAGAATCAATCCGGTTGTTACACCATATTTACTAAAACCGGCAAACCAATGTAATACTAGACAGTAGTTGCAACCGGTGAACTTCTTCCCTTAATCTTTCCACCTTTCATCAAACCATCATAGTGACGCATTAATAAATGGCTTTCTATTTGTTGTAATGTATCTAAAACAACACCGACCATAATTAGAAGGGATGTTCCTCCATAGAATTGAGCGAAGTTGTTGTTTACGTTTAATAGCATTGCAAAGGTTGGCAGGATCGCTATCAGGGCCAGGAATATTGATCCGGGCAGAGTGATCCTTGACATCACATCATCAATAAATTCAGCAGTACTCCTTCCGGGCTTAATACCCGGAATAAATCCATTGTTCCTCTTCATATCATCAGCCATTTGATTCGGGTTAACCGAGATGGCCGTGTAGAAGTAGGTGAACAAAATGATTAATGTCGCAAAAACAAAATTGTACCAGAATGAGGTAAAGTTCCCAAATGTTGCAAGTACTCCTGCTGAAGCATTGGCATCCGGGAAAAACTGCGCAATGGTAGCAGGGATAAACATGATTGCCTGCGCAAAGATGATCGGCATAACACCGGCAGCATTAACCTTCAAAGGAATATACTGACGAACACCTCCGTATTGCTTATTACCTACTATCTTTTTTGCAAAATTTACCGGGATGCGTCGCGTACCTTGAACAAGCATAATGGTCGCTGCAATTACTGCTCCGAGCATCACCAATTCGATAAGCATAACAACCAATCCTCCACCCTGATTTACGCGAGAAAAGAATTCATCACGTAATGCATGAGGCAAACGAGCTATGATTCCTATCATGATGATGAGAGAAATTCCGTTTCCTATTCCCTTATCAGTGATCTTCTCACCTAACCACATTACGAACAATGTACCTGCTGTCAGGATAATGATAGATGTAAACCAGAATGTGAAAGGCGAAACTAACTCAGGGTTTGTTACAGAGATGATTGCATTGGGCACCTGAGAACGAAGATTCACAATATAACCGGGAGCCTGCATAGCCGTTATTCCAACAGTCAGCCAACGCGTCATCTGATTGATACGCTTTCTTCCACTTTCTCCTTCTTTTTGCAATTTCTGGAAGTATGGAACTGCGATACTCATCAACTGGATCACGATGGATGCAGAGATGTATGGCATGATACCCAAAGCAAAAATTGAAGAATTGGAGAACGCACCTCCTGAGAACATATCTAAAAGACCCAATACTCCACCGCTCGTCTGGTTCTGCAAGGCAGCAAGCTGCTCAGGATCTACTCCCGGTAACACGATATGTGCTCCCAAACGGTAGATCAGCAGAAAGAAGAGTGTGTTGAGAATTCGAACTCTCAGGTCTTCGATCTTAAAGATATTACGTATTGTCTGTATTAGATTTTTCATACTTATACTTAAACTTAAATGATAGCTGTTGTGCCGCCTTGACCTTCAATGGCTGCCTTGGCAGAAGCTGAGAATGCATGTGCTGATACTTCAACCTTGGATTTTAATTCTCCACGGCCGAGGATTTTCACTTTATCATTTTTTGCTGCGAGTCCTTTTTCAACCAATATTTCAGGTGTAATAGAAGTTAATTTGTTCTTTTCCACAAGAGCCTGAATGGCATCAAGATTAATTCCATGATATTCAACACGGAATGGATTCTTGAATCCAAACTTAGGTACACGACGCTGAAGTGGCATCTGACCACCTTCAAAACCACGCTTAGCACTATAACCCGAACGTGACTGAGCACCTTTGTGTCCACGAGTGGATGTTCCTCCACGGCCTGAACCTGTACCTCTTCCGAGACGCTTGTTATTCTTTGTTGAACCTTCTGCAGGTTTGAGTGTCGATAAATTCATGATGGACTCCTCTATATTTTATGCAATTTCTTGCTGTTCAATTAAATTTCTTTTACGTCAACAAGGTGTTCCACCTTGCTTATCATTCCACGAATCTGCGGTGTGGCTTCTACTTCAACAGATCTGTTCAACTTACGCAGACCAAGTGCATGCAGAGTTCTTTTCTGACTTATATGACGGTCGATTCCGCTTTTTACAAGTGTAATCTTCACTTTTCCCATTGCTGTATTCTTTTTTTCGCTGTTGGAGCGATTATCCGTTAAAAACTTTTGACATTTTAATTCCCCGGTGCTGTGCAACAGTAGCAGGGTCACGCATTTTCAAGAGCGCATCGATGGTTGCTTTTACCACGTTGTGAGGATTCGAACTTCCTTTGGATTTGGCAAGTACATCATGGATGCCTACACTCTCAAGAACCGAACGCATCGCACCTCCTGCAATTACTCCTGTTCCCGGGGCTGCCGGTTTCAAGAATACCAAGGCTCCACCATATTTTCCATAGGCTTCGTGAGGAACGGTACCTCTGAGGATCGGAACTTTTACCAGGTTCTTTTTAGCATCATCGATACCTTTTTGAACGGCATCAGATACCTCCTTGGCTTTACCAAGACCGTGTCCTACCACACCTGTCTCATCACCTACTACAACGATTGCTGCGAATGTGAAGGCACGACCACCCTTAGTAACTTTAGTTACGCGGTTGACGGTCACTAAGCGATCCTTCAATTCGATCTCGCTTGTTTTTACTCTCTTTACGTTTGTTGCTGACATAGTATTCTTTGATCAGTAATTGTTGAACTATTATTAAAACTGCAATCCACCCTCACGTGCACCTTCAGCCAAAGCCTTGATACGACCATGATACAAGTATCCTCCACGATCGAAAACCACCGACTGAATTCCATTTTGCTGTGCTTTAACAGCAATTGCTTTTCCAACTTCTTTGGAAATATCAACCTTTCCGCCCTTAAGCTCTCCCAGGTCTTTTGATGCTGATGATACAGCAAGCAAGGTTACACCTGCAAGATCATCGATCAATTGCGCATAGATCTGCTTATTGCTACGGAACACTGATAGACGCGGACGCTCTGCTGTTCCTTTGACCGTTTTACGGATCCTTTCACGGATACTGTTTCTTCTAAGCTGCTTTCTTAACATGACTTAATTATTTTTTAGCTGCCGACTTACCGGCTTTCCTTCTTAATACTTCTCCTGCAAACTTGACCCCTTTTCCTTTGTAAGGCTCAGGAACTCTGAATGAACGGATCTTTGCAGATACTGCACCCAAAAGTTGCTTGTCGGCACTTTCAAGAATGATGGTCGGAGGTGTTCCCTTTTCTGTTTTTGTAGTCACCTTCACTTCTGAGGGAATCTCAAAAATAAAATGGTGAGAATATCCCAATACCAAGTCTAAAAGCTGTCCCTGGTTTGTTGCTTTGTAACCAACACCGATTAACTCTTGTTGCTTTACAAACCCTTCAGATACTCCAACAACCATATTATTGATCAGAGAACGGTAAAGCCCGTGTAAAGAACGATGCTGCTTACCATCGGTAGCACGTTCAATGGTCATACTGTTTCCGTCGATCTTTACAGAGATACCATCAGAGATCTTCTGACTCAGTTCTCCCTTAGGACCTTTCACATGGACCGTATTTTTGTCGACTTTCACCTCTACCTTGGCAGGGATCGTAATCGGTAATTTTCCAATTCGTGACATTTCAGGTTCTTTCTTTATTGATTAATAAACATAACATAATACTTCTCCGCCAACTTTTTCAGTCTTAGCTTCCTTATCTGTCATCACACCTTTTGAGGTAGATAATATCGCGATACCAAGACCATTCAATACACGAGGCATTGAGTCCACACCGGAGTATTTCCGGAGACCGGGCTTAGATATACGAGTCAGATTTCGGATGGCAGGAGCCTTCGTGATCGGATGATATTTCAGGGCTATTTTAATATTGCCCTGTTTAGTGTCTTCCTCAAATTTATAATCGAGGATGTACCCTTTTTCTTTAAGGATCTTAGTCATGTCCTTTTTTAGATTCGATGCCGGTACCTGCACAATTCTGTGATTGGCACGTACAGCGTTACGAATCCGGGTAATGAAGTCTGCAATAGGATCTGTCATTGTATTAAATGTTGCTTTGTCCTTGTTTCTTTGTTTTGTTAATTACCAACTAGCTTTAGTCACCCCGGGAATCTTACCATCGAGAGCCATCTGACGGAATACATTACGGGAGATCCCGAAGATTCTCATGTATCCACGAGGACGTCCTGTCAATTTACAACGGTTGTGCATGCGCACCGGTGAAGCATTCTTAGGAAGTTTATCCAATGCCAGATAGTCACCGGATGCTTTTAACGCTGCACGTTTCTCAGCATATCTTGCTGCCATACGTGCACGTTTCACTTCTCTTGCCTTCATTGATTCTTTTGCCATGTTGGTCTGTTCTTTTTGCTTTATCTTAGTTAGCCTGGAAAGGCATTCCAAATTCTTTTAATAACTGCATTGCTTCTTCATCGGTATTGGCAGACGTCACAAATGTGATATCCATTCCGGTGATCTTATTCACCTTGTCGATGTCGATCTCAGGGAAAATGATCTGTTCAGTCACACCGAAAGTGTAATTTCCTCTTCCGTCAAAACCTTTCGGATTGATACCACGGAAGTCGCGGATACGTGGAAGTGAAACAGAGATCAAACGATCTAAAAATTCGTACATGTTCACATCTCTAAGTGTTACACGAACACCGATAGGAACATCTACACGAAGTTTGAAGTTCGAGATATCTTTCTTCGACTTTGTCGGTACACACTTCTGTCCCGTTACAGCGTTCATTTCTGTCATTGCATATTCAATGAGCTTCTTGTCGCTGACAGCGTCACCAACTCCCTGATTCACGCAAATTTTTAGTAAGCGTGGTACCTGCATAACACTCTTGTAGTTGAATTTCTTAGCAAGAGCAGGAACGATTTCCTTGCGGTACTTGTCTTTTAAGCGCGGTGTATATTCCATTATTTGATTACCTCCCCTGACTTTTTAGAGTAACGAACTAGTTTATCGCCTTCAAGTCTGCGACCAACACGGGTTGCATTTCCTTTTCCATCAACCAGAAGGACATTAGAAATGTGTATTGGTGCTTCCTGCTTCACTATACCACCCTGGGTGTTTTTAGCATTAGGCTTAGTATGCTTACTGATCATATTAGCTCCTTCAACGAGTACTCTGCGCTTGTCCTGGATAACTTCCAGAACTCTGCCCTGAGAACCTTTGGAGTCACCGGCAATAACTTTTACGATATCACCTTTTTTGATGTGAAGCTTTGGTTGTTTGTTATATTTTCTTTCCATGATAAATGGTATCTGATTCTCTTGATTTAAATTACTTCCGGAGCCAATGAAACGATTTTCATGAACTGCTTTTCACGCAACTCACGGGCTACAGGTCCGAAAATACGTGTACCACGTAGTTCGTCTTGTGCATTCAACAACACAACTGCATTGTCATCGAAGCGGATATAAGATCCGTCCAGGCGCTTCACCTCTTTCTTGGTGCGAACAACTACGGCCTTTGTAACCGTTCCTTTTTTGATGTTACCTGACGGTAAAGCGTGCTTCACAGTCACAACGATTTTATCGCCGAGAGAAGCGTATCTCTTTTTGGTACCACCAAGTACGCGTATGCAAAGAACTTCTTTGGCTCCGCTGTTATCGGCAACTACACATCTTGATTCTTGCTGTATCATTGTTATTCGATATTATATTGAATCTGTATAATCCTTCCGGAGATTCTCTCCTGAGGTCAGAATCTTTTTAAATTATTTAGCCTTTTCTATGATTTCAGTTAATCTCCAGCATTTGTTCTTGCTGAGAGGACGAGTTTCCGTAATTCGAACAACATCTCCAATACCGCTTTCGTTTTTCTCATCATGAGCCATGAATGTGCTTGTCTTCTTGATGAACTTACCGTAGATAGGATGTTTCACTTTGCGCTCAACGGACACGACGATACTCTTGTTCATCTTATTGCTGACAACAATACCTGTACGATCTTTTCGCAGTCCACGCTTTTCTATGATTGTATTTTCCATGATTGAAATTTCCGCTTATTAATTTTTTGCTGCCGCATTGGCACGTTTAGTCAATTCAGTATGAAGCATTGCAATTCCACGTCGAACCTCACGGATCTTCATAGGATTCTCAATGGGTGAAACAGCGTGGTTCATTTTCATTTTCGTGTAGAGGGTCTTTTCCTCAGCAAGACGAAGACGAACTTCCTCGATAGTTAATTCTTTTATATCCTCTTTTTTCATGATTGGGTAATCTTTTTATTTTTCTCTTTAACTATAGACTGCTATGATTATTCTGCAAAGTCACGTCTGATAATGAACTTTGTATTTACTGACAACTTCTGTGCTGCCAATCGCATCGCTTCTCTTGCTGTAGCTTCAGAAACTCCTTCTGCTTCGAAGATGATTGTTCCCGGCTTCACTACTGCTACCCAGAACTCCGGATTTCCTTTTCCTTTTCCCATACGTACCTCTGCAGGCTTACGTGTGATAGGCTTATCAGGGAAGATGCGGCACCAGATTTGTCCCTCACGCTTCATATAACGTGTAACAGCAACACGGGCAGCTTCGATCTGCTTACTTGGCAACCAGCCGGTCTCAAGGGATTTTATCCCGAAAGAACCGAATGATAATGAATGACCGCGGGTAGCCTTACCCTTAGGCACCATTTTATGTTGTTTTCTGAACTTAGTCTTTTTCGGCTGTAACATGATTGAGTCTACTTTTTACTATTGATATTTTCACCTTCAATTATTAATCTTTCTTGCGTCCGCGACCACCGCCTCCGGAGTTGCCGCCACGACCACCACGACCACCACGATTTCCGCGGTCACCACGATCTCCACGATCACGTCCTGAACCTGACATACCACCTTTAGGTGCCGAAACGTTCACACTTGAACCCTGGTTCGGAGACAAATCACGCTTTCCGTAAACTTCTCCTTTACAGATCCAAATCTTGATACCTATTTTACCATAAGAAGTCTGTGCTTCAGCTATAGCGAAATCAATATCAGCACGGAATGTATGCAATGGAACACGTCCATCTTTGTATCCTTCGCTACGAGCGATCTCAGCACCACCTAAACGACCACCTACCAGGATACGGATCCCTTCAGCACCCATTCTCATAGTTGATGCCATTGACATTTTAGCTGCACGGCGGAAAGAGATACGAGCTTCGATCTGACGGGCAATACCGTCAGCAACTAACTGAGCATCGAGTTCAGGACGCTTAATTTCATAGATGTTAATTTGAACATCCTTTTTAGTAAGCTTCTTTAACTCTTCTTTGAGCTTGTCTACTTCCATACCACCTTTACCAATGACAATACCCGGACGGGCAGTGTGAACAGTAACAGTGATCAGCTTCATGGTGCGCTCAATGACGATCTTGGATACTCCACCTTTCTGAAGACGTGCCATCAAATACTTACGGATCTTTTCGTCCTCAACCAGCTTATCAGCATACTTTCTGCCGCCATACCAGTTAGAGTCCCATCCTCTGATGATCCCCAGTCGGTTTCCTATTGGATTTGCTTTTTGTCCCATTTTATTTTTTTTTCCTTCGGTCCTTCGACCTTGAATAGGTTTTTAGAATTAATTAGCTTCTTCAGTTGCTTCTGCTTCTACAACTTTACCTTTCGAAACACGGTTTGCCATGCTGTCAAGGATTATTGTTACGTGATTTGAACGTTTGCGAACACGGTAACCACGACCTTGCGGTGCTGGTCTAAGCCGCTTTAACATTCTGGCACTGTCAACAGCAATTGTTTTAACATAAACTTTGCCTTCATCGATCTTATCACCGGTTTTTGCTTCCCAGTTAACGATCGCAGATTGCAACAACTTCTCAAGACGAGCTGCAGGTGCTTTTGCATTATACTTAAGTATGTTCAAAGCTTTCATGACTTCAACGCCACGTACCAGATCTGATACAACACGCATCTTACGTGGTGATGTAGGTACATTGACAAGCTTGGCAACAGATGTTGTCTTTTTTGCTTCTTTGCGTTTCTCAGCCGCTTCTCTTTTTCTGACTCCCATGATGATAATTAGATTGAATGCTTATAATTATTTTCCACCGGCTTTAGCACCACTATGTCCGCGGAATGTGCGGGTAGGTGCAAATTCTCCCAGTTTATGACCAACCATGTTCTCTGTTACATACACCGGAATGAATTTATTTCCGTTGTGTACAGCGAAAGTGAATCCGACAAACTCAGGAGAGATCATCGATGCACGTGACCATGTTTTTATCACGGTTTTCTTTTTACCATCGGCCATCTTCACAACTTTTTGTTCAAGATGATGTGCGATGTAAGGACCTTTTTTTAACGAACGAGCCATTCTTATTTTCTGTTTAAGATCAATCTCCTGAGAGAAGGACCATCCATTTATTGATTATTTTTTACGTTTCTCAACAATATATTTATCGGTAGTCTTGTTCTTGCGGGTCTTATAACCTTTTGCAAGCAAGCCTTTACGTGAACGGGGATGTCCTCCTGATGCACGACCTTCACCTCCACCCATAGGGTGATCAACCGGGTTCATTGCAACACCACGAACGCGTGGACGACGACCTTTCCAACGGGTGCGACCAGCTTTACCCAGACGCTCCTGCATGTGATCAGCGTTAGAAACTGTTCCAATTGTTGCAATACATGTGGTAAGGATCATACGTGTTTCACCTGAAGGCATTTTGATGATTGCATATTTACCATCACGTGCTGCCAATTGTGCATAGGTTCCGGCACTCCTGGCGATCTCTGCACCCTGTCCCGGACGTAATTCGATACCATGAATCAAAGTTCCCAGCGGAATATCTTTAAGATACATTGCATTACCTACTTCCGGTGTAGCTTCTGATCCGGAGAATATCTTCTGTCCAACCTTCAAGCCGTTTGGAGCAATGATATACCTTTTCTCGCCATCTTTATAATATACCAGAGCAATACGCGCTGTTCTGTTCGGATCATATTCAATCGTCTTTACAGTACCTTCGATACCGTGTTTGTTTCGCTTGAAATCGATGAGACGATACATTTGCTTATGGCCACCCCCAAGGTAACGCATAGTCATCTTACCATCAGAATTTCTACCTCCGCTACGCTTTTGCGAAACGACCAGGCTTGGTTCAGGTCTTGATGCTGTTATATCATCGTACGAATCAGAGATTGTATGTCTCTGGCTCGGTGTCATTGGACGCATTTTTTTTACTGCCATGATTCTACTCTCCTAATTTTAAATGTTGCTATAGAAATCAATTGCTTCTCCCTTCTTGAGAGTAACTACTGCTTTCTTGAATGAACCGGTATTGCCGGCCTGAATGCCGGTTTTTGTGAAACGGGTCTTCCGTTTACCACGGTAAACCATTGTGTTCACACTTTCTACCGTGACATTGTACATGTTCTCGACGGCTTTCTTGATCTGGATCTTGTTTGAACGACGGTCCACTACAAATCCATATTGACCCAGCTTCTCGCCGGACTTGGTTGCCTTCTCGGTAATGAGGGGTTTCTTCAGGATGCTCATTGTGCTAAAAATCTATTTTCAAGTACAGGAACGGAACCTTCAACAAATACTACATTCTGCGCATTCAGAACATCGTAGGTATTTAATTCAGCTGCCGTAGTGACTTTGTTTCTTTCTAAATTTCTTGATGACAGGAATATATTCGTGTCGTGTTGTGGCAATACCATTAACACCTTTTTATCTGAGAGATTAAGATTTTTCAGGATGTCAGTGTATCCTTTTGTCTTAGGGGCTGACATATTGAAATTCTCAACTACAGTAATGCCATTATCTTTTGCTTTATAAGTAAGAGCCGACAAACAAGCCAGGTGCTTCAATTTCTTATTCAGCTTAAAAGAATAATCACGAGGGCGAGGACCAAATGCACGACCACCACCAACGAATAATGGTGACTTCATAGAACCGGCACGAGCGCCTCCAGTACCTTTCTGACGCTTCAGCTTCTTCGTGGTACGAGCGATCTCAGCACGCTCCTTTGACTTGTGTGTTCCCTGACGTTGATTAGCCAGGTACTGCTTCACATCAAGATAAATTGCGTGATCGTTCGGCTCGATAGAGAAGATCTTCTCGCTTAGCTTCACTTTCTTTCCGGTCTCTTTACCGGAGATATCAACGATTTTAACTTCCATGTTATTTCTCAACTATTACGTATGAACCATTGTGCCCCGGAATAGCACCTTTGATAACTAATATATTCTCTTCAGGCATAACCTTGATCACCTGAAGATTTTGAATTTTAATTCTTGTATGACCCATGTGGCCTCCCATACGCATGCCCGGCATAACGCGTGATGGCCAGGATGATGCTCCTAATGAACCCGGTGCACGAAGACGGTTGTGCTGACCGTGAGTCTGCATACCTACTCCTGCAAAGTGGTGACGACGAACAACACCCTGGAAACCTTTTCCTTTGCTGGTTCCAACCACATCAACAAATTCTCCTTCAAGGAAAAGGTCAACTTTGATCTCAGATCCCATTGCAGGCAGTTCAGGAAAATGACGGAATTCCATCACCTTCTCCTTTGGCGTTGTACCTGCTTTCTTGAAGTGCCCTGTTGTTGCCTTCGTTGCATGCTTCTCTTTGCGCTCTCCATAAGAAAGCTGAACAGCATTATAACCATCCGAATCCTTTGTCTTCACCTGAGTGACAACACAAGGTCCGGCTTGAATGATCGTGCATGGAATTTGCTTTCCATTAGGTCCGAAGACACTCGTCATCCCAATTTTTGTTCCGATAATTCCTGACATTTCTTCTATCGTTTTAGGCCAGAGGTTTAACAAGATTGATAAACATTCACCTTTAATTTTATTAATTAACTCGCTTTAATTTCAACTTCAACACCTGAAGGCAATTCTAATTTCATCAAGGCATCAACAGTTTTTGCTGATGAATTGTATATGTCCAGCAATCTCTTGTAAGAACACAACTGGAATTGCTCACGCGCTTTCTTATTAACGTGCGGGGAACGAAGAACGGTGAAGATCTTCTTATCCGTAGGTAATGGAATTGGACCATTTACTACTGCACCTGTAACCTTTACTGTCTTTACAATCTTCTCTGCTGATTTGTCAACCAGGTTATGATCGTAAGATTTTAATTTGATGCGAATTCGCTGTGACATGTTGAAAGAACGTTTTAGTATTTATGGGTCTTGTTATATTCTATTAAACTTTTTCTGTTTTTGATTTACCTTTAACCTTAGCGATAACTTCATCAGCTAAGCTACGAGGACATTCCGCAAAGTGAGAGAATTCCATAGTAGATGAAGCACGCCCGGATGTGATTGTACGGAGAGTAGTTACATATCCGAACATCTCAGACAGAGGAACTTTAGCACGGATAACCTGTGCTCCCGCACGCGTGTCCATACCTTCAAGCTGACCACGACGTTTGTTCAAGTCACCCATTACGTCTCCCATATAAAGATCCGGGGTAACAACTTCGACTTTCATAATAGGCTCCAACAATACCGGCTTAGCTTTTGGAGCAGCCTCACGGAATGCGATCTTAGCGCAGATCTCGAAAGAAAGTGCATCAGAGTCAACTGCGTGGAAGGACCCGTCAAACAAACGAACCTTAAGCATATCTACAGGGTATCCGGCAAGAACACCTGTTGACATTGCCTGCTCAAAACCTTTTTGAACTGATGGTATAAATTCACGTGGAATAGCTCCACCCGAAATTTCATTGACAAACTGAAGTCCTGTATGTCCTTTTTCAAGCCACTCCTTATCAACCGGTGAAATTTCAAACTGGATATCTGCGAATTTACCTCGACCACCGGTCTGCTTCTTATATGTTTCACGGTGTGTTGCATTTCCATTCAAAGCTTCTTTGTAAGAAACCTGTGGAGCACCCTGATTACATTCAACTTTGAATTCACGACGAAGACGGTCTACGATGATCTCAAGATGCAATTCACCCATTCCGGAAATTACAGTCTGTCCACTATCCTCATCTGTGTGAACACGGAATGTAGGATCTTCTTCGGCCAGCTTGGCAAGAGCCATTCCTAATTTATCTACGTCTGCCTGAGTCTTAGGCTCAATCGCCAATCCGATAACCGGAACAGGGAAAGACATTGACTCAAGAACGATTGGGAATTTAGGATCACACAATGTGTCACCCGTCTTAATATCTTTGAAACCTACTGCAGCGCCAATATCACCAGCCTCGATAAAATCAATCGGGCTTTGCTTATTCGCGTGCATACGAATAATACGTGAGATACGCTCATTCTTGTTAGTACGGGCATTCAATACATAAGAACCGGCATCCAGGCGTCCAGAATAAACGCGGAAGAAAGCAAGGCGACCAACAAAAGGATCAGTAGCAATCTTAAATGCAAGAGAAGCAAACTTATCTTTTGGATCAGGCTGACGAACTTCTTCTTTATCTGTCTCAGGATTTAGTCCTGTTATCGCTTCAACATCCATCGGAGATGGAAGGAATTCAATAACTGCATCAAGCATCACCTGTACACCTTTGTTTTTGAAGGCAGATCCGCAAAGCAAGGGAGTAATCTTCATAGCATTGGTAGCTAAGCGGATTGCGTTGCGCAATTCTGTTTCGGTTATTGAATTCGGATCCTCGAAGAATTTCTCCATCAGGTGATCATCAAATTCTGCAACCGCCTCAACAAGATTCGCACGCCAATGATTTACATCAGCCTGCATATCGATAGGAATAGGCACCTCATCAAAGGTTGAACCCTTTGTCTCATCATGCCATATAATTGCTTTGTTAGTGATCAGGTCAACTACACCCTTGAACATGTCCTCAGAACCGATCGGCAACTGAAGTGGCACAGGATTTCCATGAAGACGTTCCTTTACCTGCTGGACAACATTTAAAAAGTTAGCTCCGGCACGATCCATTTTGTTGACAAAACCAATGCGGGGAACTTTGTACTTGTTCATCTGACGCCATACAGTTTCTGACTGTGGCTCAACACCACCTACTGCACAAAATAATGCAACAGCACCATCAAGTACGCGCAGTGATCTCTCAACCTCCACCGTAAAGTCAACGTGACCCGGGGTGTCGATGATATTGATCTTATAAGTATCGTTGTTGTAATTCCAATAAGTAGTAGTCGCAGCAGAAGTGATTGTGATACCACGCTCTTGCTCCTGAACCATCCAGTCCATAGTAGCAGCGCCTTCGTGTACCTCACCTATCTTATGCACCTTACCTGTGTAGTACAGAATGCGCTCAGTCGTGGTGGTTTTACCGGCATCGATGTGCGCGGAAATCCCAATGTTGCGTGTCTTCTTTAATTCGTTGCTCATTTGATTAGTTCTCCGTTAATCATAACGATAGTTATTTCTTTTTTCGTGATAACCGGACACTTTGAGAGGAGAATGATTTTCCTTTGCTATGCCCGGAGGCAAACTCAGTTATCCAGTAGATAATCTTGCTCGATGAAAGCGGCAAGTCTTGGTTATCCGTTAAAGAAAGAACTACTTATTAATGATGGATAATTATCTTATCCTTAGTTAAAATTTAATTATGCTCTGAAGTGAGAGAATGCCTTGTTGGCTTCAGCCATACGATGCGTGTCCTCTTTCTTCTTCACTGCTGCACCTTCACCTTTTGAAGCTGCAATTATTTCTCCGGCCAAACGATCAGCCATAGACTTTTCGTTTCTCTTTCTCGAATAGCTGATGAGCCATTTAATCGTTAATGCTACACGACGATCCGGACGGATTTCGCTTGGGATCTGAAAAGTTGCTCCACCTACACGGCGGCTCTTTACTTCTACCGTCGGCATAACATTCGTCATCGCCTTCTTCCACATATCCAGTCCGCTCTCTTTTGTCTTTTCTTCTACACGCGATACCGCATCATAAAAAATTCCGTAAGCTGTGCTCTTGTTACCTCCATACATGAGGTTATTCACAAAACGGGTTACCAGCGTATCGTTGAACTTAGGATCCGGTAACAAAATTCTTTTCTTTGGTTTGGTCTTCCGCATGATTAATCGTCAGCTATTGATTTGAATATTTTAATTAGTCTTCTAATTTCTTATTTTTTTGCTGCAGGAGCTCCTGCCTTCGGACGCTTTGCACCGTACTTGCTACGCTGCTGCTTGCGACCATCTACACCTGCCGTATCAAGCGTACCACGAATGATGTGGTAACGAACTCCCGGCAGATCTTTTACCCTGCCACCACGTATCATCACGATCGAGTGCTCCTGTAGATTGTGCCCTTCTCCGGGAATGTAAGCTGTAACCTCAAATTTATTCGTCAGACGAACACGGGCTACTTTACGCATAGCTGAATTCGGCTTCTTTGGAGTCGTTGTATATACACGAGTGCAAACACCGCGACGTTGAGGACATGATACCAAAGCAGGAGATTTGCTTTTATCTACCAATTTTGAGCGCCCTTTGCGGACTAACTGCTGTAATGTTGGCATTCTTTTATTTCTTTCAGGTTAAGTTTTTAGAAATTCTGCGAATTCCCCCCATTTTTAGGGATTGCAAAGGTACATCTTCTTTCTAATTTACCAAATCCTGTGAATAAATATTTTTACACATTAGAGAATAAATTAATTGGCAGAATTCCAGCCGCTTAGAACTTGCTAAATGTTGATTTGCAATCTTCGATTTTTCACTAAAAACACACTTGGCAAAAATGCCTGGCTGCAGATTAATAAAGGCTGCTCCACAAAAAATCAATTCTGCGATCTAAAAGAGGACGGATATAAAATAGAAAATGCGCCGGCTTCAAAAACTTCCTAATGACATGAATCGGCTCTCAAGCATAAAAAACATTCCTGACCCTGTCCTTTTTAAGGAAAAAACCACATCATCCATTAAATACTCTTGAAAATCAGGCTACTTTAAGCTTGTTGACGCTCGATTTAGAGAATTTTTCCTTGGCATAAGATAGAGTAACCACGAAATCCTTTGGTGCTGACTTCCCGCCTGACGGAACTTCAAACATAGCATCCAATAAAATGGCTTCACAAATAGACCGTAATCCTCTTGCTCCAAGTTTAAATTCAAAGGCCTTTTCAACAATAAATTCCAAAACAGGCTTTTCTAAGCTTAAATTGACCCCTTCGAGCTGAAAAAGCTTCTCATATTGCTTAATCAATGCATTCTTGGGTTCTGTCAAAATAGAGCGTAAAACAGTCTTGTCTAAAGGATCCAGATGCGTTATCACCGGTAATCGCCCGATCAATTCAGGGATTATTCCGAATGACTTCAAGTCCATCGGGCTTATATATTGTAAATAATTAGCCTTGTCATAATTCTCCTGATCCTTGCTTGCCTTGAAGCCGAGTGCATTTGCCTGGAGTCTCTTCGCGATCTTCTTTTCAATACCATCAAAAGCTCCTCCGCAAATGAAAAGGATGTTCTGAGTATCCATCGAGATCATTTTTTGCTCCGGATGCTTCCTTCCTCCTTGCGGCGGGACATTTACAATCGAACCTTCCAGTAACTTTAACAATGCTTGCTGTACACCTTCACCGCTGACATCACGTGTTATGGATGGATTATCACTTTTCCTGGCAATCTTATCGATCTCATCTATATATACTATACCTCGCTCTGCAGCCGAAACATCATAGTCAGCAGATTGTAAGAGGCGAGTCAGGATACTTTCTACATCTTCTCCGACATATCCCGCTTCAGTCAATACGGTTGCATCTGCGATACAAAAAGGTACATTCAGCATTTTGGCTATGGTCCTGGCTAAAAGTGTTTTTCCTGTACCGGTTTCTCCGACCAAAATAATATTGGATTTTTCAATCTCAACATCATCCTGATTTTTGATTTTTGCTGCAATTCTTTTATAATGGTTATAAACAGCAACTGAAAGGACTTTTTTAGCATCATCCTGCCCAATGACGTATTGCTCAAGGAATTTTTTTATTTCCATGGGCTTAAGCAATGTCATTTGCGAGCTGATGGTGTTTTTCAGCTTGCTGTTCATTTCATCACTTAAAATATTTTGAGCCTGCTGTATGCACTGATCGCAAATATGACCCGTAATCCCAGCGATCAATACATAGGTTTCACTCTTGTCACGCCCACAAAATGAGCATTTTATGTCCTTCTGATTTTTCATATATAAAATGGAAGATTACCCAAAAAATTTAAACGCAAGCTACGGAGAATAGTTCAATTTTTAAACTATAATTCCGCTAGCCTGCGTCCAAAAAATCGCTAAAAAGCTAATTATTTCTTTCGTGTCAGAACTTCGTCGATCATCCCGTACTCTTTGGCCTCGTCAGCAGTCATCCAGTAATCCCGATCTGAGTCTGCCCATACCTTTTCATAAGTTTGTCCGGAATGTGATGCAATGATCTCATAAAGCTCCTTCTTTAACTTCTGTATCTCGCGTGCAGTGATCTCTATATCTGAAGCTTGACCTTCTGCCCCACCCATCGGCTGGTGAATCATGATACGAGCATGCTTCAATGCAGCTCTCTTACCTTTTGCTCCCGCTGTCATTAAAACCGCTGCCATTGAAGCAGCCATTCCTGTACAGATCGTCGCAATATTCGGTTGAATGAACTGCATCGTATCGTAAATACCAAGGCCGGCATAAACAGAGCCACCCGGACTATTCATATATATCTGAATATCTTTTTTTGCATCTACTGATTCAAGAAATAACAACTGTGCCTGAATGATATTTGACACATAATCATTGATCCCAACTCCAAGAAAAATAATACGATCCATCATCAGACGTGAAAAGACGTCCATTGTGGCAATGTTTAACTGCCTTTCTTCAATAATTGTTGGTGATATATAATCAGCTCTCACTGACGAAACAAAACTGTCAACAGTAATGCTGCTGATCCCTTTGTGTTTAACCGCATACTTGCGAAACTCATCTGAATAATTCATATCTCCTTTTCGTTTTTTAAAATGATAATTCATGTCATACGATTGACAACTGAATTTGTTTTCATTTTCAAAATTAATCCGTAGTGATTATCAGGATAATATGGACAAAAATAGTTTTCAACAAAGCAATATACCCGATCGAAAGCCCTTACAAAAAGGCCGTACAAAAAAATTTAAATGCCGTACCCAAATACACCCGGCGATAAAAAAGTTAACAGGATGAATTTGAAGGTGATTCCAAGCCATGCATTACTCCTCCGAGATGCAGGTCTTAACAAATCAATGATGCTGCAATTCGTGCTCTGTTTTCTCTTGCAACTTTTCAACGAAGTCTGCATAAGCAAGTACAACTTCCTTCAAATTGACTTCTTTCCTGAGTTGTTCGAAAACCTTGTTTTCCTTTATACTTCTTTCAAGCTTATCCTGTGTGCCATCCTGTTGAAGATACCGTGAAGTCATTTCTTCGAGTCTCTCGGCTTCAAGATCATAATATCCGTACTGAGCAAATTCCTGACGCATCACCTGACCTGCGAGGTCCTTGATCTCTTCATCAGTCACAACGAGGTTATGGGTTGCTGCAACTTTATTTTGGATCAGACTCCAACGCAAATCCTCTGACAAGTGATAATATTCATGCTGAAAAGCTTCTTCTTCCATCGGCTTCTCTGCATTTGCTTTGAGCATGCGGTGCAGAAAATCGTCAGGCAGAGGAATTAAAATTTCAGACAACAACAAATTCTTCAGGTCCTTTCTAAGCTTTCTGTCGCTTTCACGCTCGAAATATTTAGAAATGCCTTCTTTGATCTTTACTCTAAACTCCTCCTCTGTTTTAACTACTCCTTCACCGTAAAGCTTGTCGAATAATTCTGAATTTAACTCGGCTTTATCAATCTGATTAATTGTATTTACACTAAAATTATAATCTGAATTAAGTGCATCTGAACCCTTGTCCACCTTAAGCATGGCAGCTACCTCGGTATCACTTCCGAAAGTTTCCATTGGATTAAATCGCACTGTATCTCCTTTCTTCAAACCTACAAAAACCTTCTTCTTATCTGCTTTTTTGATCAGCTCCAAAGTCAATGAAGTTGTGGTCTTGTTTCCACCTTCTTTAACTGCACCTTCTCCATCCAATTCAACAAATTCACCATACAAGATATGGTGCTCCTCAGAAACTTCCGGATTAGAAAATTTTCCATACCGGCGACGAATGTCTGCGATATCATCTTCCATCATCTTATCATCAACTTTGATGAGATAATAAGGAATTTTTTCTTCAGGCACCTTTACTTCAAAAGAAGGAGCCATCCCCAACTCGTATAAAAATTCGAAACTTGCACCATCTTCGAAGATTGGCTCAATCTCTGATTTCTTTGGCAATGGAGATCCGATAACTTCCAGTTTATTATCATAAATATATTTACCCAAAGATTCACTGAGCATTTTATTAAGCTCTTCCACAAGAACAGCCTTACCATACATCTTTTTGATCACCCCTACAGGAACTTTTCCGGGACGAAAACCTGGTACTGAAACTGAACGTTGGTAGTTCTTTATCACCTCATTTACACGGCCTTGATAGTCATCCGGCTTGAGTTCTATCTTTACTACGGCGTTCAATTCGTCTATTTGTTCTTTGCTGATATTCATCATTATGTTTATTGGGTCTACGAATTTAATGCTTTCTCTTAAGTGATAAAATCCATCTCCTGTGCTTAGACAAGAGATGGATTCTGATTTCAGTGCGCATGGAGGGACTCGAACCCCCACGCCTTTCGGCACCAGATCCTAAGTCTGGCGCGGCTGCCAATTACGCCACATGCGCTTAAAAGGGGACGCGAAGATAGATATTTTTTTTCTTGTTCCAATTATCAACCGAGATAGATTTATTGGACTTTAACTGAAGCGTGTGTTTCGTACCTTTAGGCTCCAATTTATACTTTATGTTGAAAATCAAACCAGGGGAGATTAAAACTGCATTATTCCACAGTTATTTGTTGGCCTCCATTGCTCCTCGTCCGATTGCATTTGCCAGCACGGTAGACAAAAATGGAGTTAGAAATCTTGCACCTTTTTCCTTTTTTAATGCTTTTGGAAGCAAACCTCCAATCCTCGTCTTTTCTCCTGCAAGAAGAGTGCGTGACAATACGATCAAACATACTCTTGAAAATATTCAAGAAACCGGTGAAGTAGTCATCAATGCAGTTAATTTCGATATGGTACAGCAAATGTCTCTGGCAAGTACTGAATATCCAAAAGGCATTGATGAATTTATTAAGTCAGGCCTGACTCCAATCGCATCTGAATTAGTAAAACCATTTCGGGTAAAGGAATCTCCAGTTCAAATGGAATGTAAAGTCTTAGAGGTAAAACCCATGGGAACCGAAGGCGGTGCCGCAAACCTCATCATTTGTGAGGTGCTGTTGCTACACATTAACGAAGGCATTCTCAACTCTGAAAATAAAATTGACCCACACAAGATTGATCTGGTAGCGAGGATGGGGGATAATTTTTATTGTCGTGCATCCGGTTCATCTATTTTTGAAGTGACTAAACCTTTGACCGAACAAGGTATCGGCGTCGACCAAATTCCTGAGCGCATCAGATTGAGCAAAATATTGACCGGTAATAACCTGGGGCAATTAGGAAATTGTAAAACGTTGCCTTCTAAGAAAGAAGTTGATGACTTTGCTTTTAGGATCTATGTTAAGGAACTTAGAGATCGATATGGGAAAAGCCCGGAAGTCTTTGAAAACAAATTGCACGAATTAGCGCAAGCTTTACTTGCAAAAGGTGAAGTTAATGAAGCTTGGATCACTTTACTTTATTCAAACAGCTTATTCATTTCCTGATCTGTATTATTGTGTTCTATCGCATCGGGTATTTTCATGAGCAATGCAACGGCTCGCAATATTGCTGCATGAGATGAATATACCTCCCGGTAGACATTTAGTAAAGTAGTTACCTTGTAATCGCTGATTTTATCTTCCCGAAGGAGTAAAAACAATTTAGAAATTTCAGTCTCCTCTTCCTTTTTTCCTGAATTCATCAAATCAAGGATTGCAGACCTGATCTTTGCGGTTGCTTCATTTGAATTTATCAAACCCTCCACTGCATGATAAAAATATTTTTCCCTGGTCTGCAAATTCCTGTACAATGAATGTAATTCATCCTCTGCACTATCAGCCAGATCATTTAAATTATGATTGATATCCTTAATATTTTTAACCGCATGCAACACTTCCCGACAAATATGGATTATGTCATTCAAACGAGCTATTTGCTCTGCATTAAATTTTTCTTGTTGTAACTCCTGTACATAATCCAGTATTTCCCCCTGCAGAAATTTAATTTTCTGGTATCGGCCTGTATAAGAATGTCCGGAAAACACTAGGCGTTTAAAATTGCTGTACCAATCCTTATCAGCCTCCGACTCATCTTCAATCGCCAGTCCAAGACGATTAAGATAAATGGCATGACGCATCAACTGGCAGGTCTCCAATTCAACTAACTCAATTGCATCTTTGTCACTATACTCAGCACTTTTATGAATAAACAAAGTAATGTCATCATCCTCTTCCTTTCGAAATTTCTTCTCCAGAAATTTTGCAAATCTCTTTAGAAACGGAAGAAATAGTATTATGCTAATTAAATTAATTGCTGTTTGAAACACGACCAATATCAACAGTGGCTCTGACTCTGAAATAAAATACTTAACGAGGTCAAGCAATGGATAAAGAATAATTGCAGCGATTACCAGCGTAACGGCATTGATATAAAAATTTCCAAGTGCAACACGTTTCTTATCAGGGATGCCTCCTACAGCTCCTAAAATTAATTTAATACTTGTGCCCAGCTCTGCTCCTATAACCATAGCAGCAGCATGTTCAAGCGGGATCAGGCCGGTAAACAAGGCAGTAAGTGTGATTGCCATTGTAGCTGAACTTGATTGAATAATTACAGTCAGCAAAAAACCTACAGGCACTAATAAATAAGGTGTCTGACTATTGATAACCAGGAACAGGTCGGGATTAGCAATCGATCCTGCACTTTCCTTCATCCATCCCAGACCGATAAAGAGAAGTGCAAATCCAACCAGGAATTCGCTCAGGTACCGGATCCGAACTCTGTTTCTTGAAATTAAAAATCCAAAAAGAGCAATAGCTAAAATCGGGTAACTTAACTTTTCAACTTCCAGCTTAAAGCCGAAAATCGCAACAATCCAACTATCAAGCGTTGTTCCCAGATTGGAACCAAGAACAACAGCCAAAGCGTTACGCATTTCCATGATCCCCGCACCAACAAAAGACAGCACCATCAGGAGAACAATGCTGCTACTTTGTAACACTGCAGTAACAGTTGTTCCTGCAAATATTGCCTTGAGTGGCTGTTTTGTTTGCTGTTGAAGGAACTTTTTAAAAGGGCGTCCGGCCATCGCTTTTAAGGAAGACTCAACAGTCATCATCCCAAAAATAAATAGCGTCAGACCTGCCAGGAAAAACATAATATCAAATTCCATTTTGCCCTTTTTGAAGAATGTAAAAATACAAAGCAATTGAACAACTTACATGATGCGAATCAGCAAAGCCTTTATGTCGTATAACACAGTTTTACATAAATTATCGACACCCCTTACGTGAAACAGACTGCCATACAATTTAGAATTTTTAATTCATCCCTACCTGTCCAATTGGATAGTTAAGAAATCGGTACTATCTCCACCATTCAAATCAGGTTGGCCGGAAACAAACTCGCCGGATATTCCCTAATAGAATATCCGGCGAGTTAAATAAGGTGGTAAAGACCTAGAACAATCCGTTTATTTCGGCATTGATCTTATTGACAATTTTTCCCAGATCTTCAGGGTTATCGGCAAAGTTCAAATCGTCAATATCAATGACTAACAATTTCCCTTGCTCGTATGTAGAGATCCATGCTTCATATCGCTCATTAAGTCGCTTTAAATAATCAATACGAATGGAATTTTCATAGTCACGACCTCTCTTGGCAATCTGATTCACGAGTGTGGGAACACTTCCGCGTAGATAAATCAACAGATCAGGTGGAGATACGAACTTGCTCATCAGATTAAAAAGATCCTGATAGTTATTAAAATCTCTTGTGGTCATTAATCCCATCGAATGCAGGTTCGGAGCAAAAATATGTGCATCTTCATAAATGGTACGGTCTTGTATTACCGTTTTACCACTTTGACGAATTCTGGTGATCTGTTCGAAGCGGGAGTTAAGAAAGAATATCTGCAAGTTAAAAGACCAGCGTTGCATATCTTCATAAAAGTCATTCAGATAAGGATTGTCATCAACATCTTCATAATGCGGGTCCCATTTTAAATTTTTCGCCAGCAATGATGTCAGCGTAGTTTTCCCTGCACCAATATTTCCTGCAATTGCGATGTGCAAAGGCGACAGTTGTTTTTTTGTCGGTGCATATTTCTCAGTTGATTTTGCCGGAGAACTTTTTACTGAAGCTTTAACCGTTGACGCTTTGCCCGAAGTTTTTGTTGTCGCTTTTCGTGCTGTAGAAGACTTTGATGCCATGGATCTTGAATGTTTTGATGATTTCTTTGTGTTTCTATTCTTGATGCGAATCTAAAAAGAATAAAAAGTCAATGAGTCATTTGTTAATAAATAAAGTTGCTGATTCTCAATTCTGGCGTATTTTAGCTTGCCATGTGAAGGCAAGAGAATCTCCCTTTCTATAAAGGTTTTCAGGTGGATAGCGAATAATTTTTCTTCCTGTATGTAAAGCAGTTCGTTCTCTATAACCTGAAAGCCCGTTTCTATTTTTATCGGAATTGTTTTAAAATATGTTCCATATCTGTCGAAAACGAAAATTCCATTCGTGGGATCATTCATATATACAAAGCCGTTATTCTCAACCAGGAAATTTGGATTCACATTCGACCCTGTCAGACTTAACAAATCTCCACTTTGATAAACTACCTGTAAATTAAGGTCGATTTTCTTGAGCTGAAAATCTTGTCGGTCAAAAATCCAATATCCGCCATACATTGAATTGCAAACAACAACTGCTTGTTGGATCCCTAATTGTCTCAAATGAATCGTTGACTGAACGGCAAGCTGTGCATTGAGCAAAGTCAACCTGCTGAAATCGGGATAAAATAACATCAGCTTTAGAGGATTGGTTGCATCTACACTTCTTAGTTCTCCTAATGAGCTTTCACTATAATTTGCTTTAGGCTCACCGGCTGAATTAAACTGTAAGAGTTGATTGCCAAATATTACATAAGCGTTACCTAAATTATCAGTACTCAATGATCTTGCACCGTTAAATGGCAAACCGATAATCAACGTATAATCTCCCTCATGAAAAGCGACACAAAAAAGAGAAATAAAAATTAAAATTCGCTTCACAAATTTGATTTGTTAAATTATGCTTCTACTATGCTGAGAATCTCCTCTATTACTTCACGATCATTGCTAAGGCGAGGTACTTTGTACTGACCCCCTAACCTGCCTTTGCTTTTCAACCATTCATAAAAACTTCCCTGTGCCAGGCTTTTTACGACCGGAAGCCTTAAAGCCAGATCCTTATACCTCTTAGCTTCATAATCGGAATTCAATGACTTGAGTGCATTGTCAAGAACTACCGTAAAGTATTCGAGACTGACAGGAGCTTTTTCAAATTCTATCAACCATTCATGCGCTCCATTTTTTTCTCCCTTAAAATAAACTGGCGCAACGGTATAGTCCTTAATACAAGAGTTGGTTTTTTCACTTGCTACTCGAATTGCCTCATCAGTGTTTTCAATAATTACCTCTTCTCCAAATGCATTTATATATAATTTGGTCCGACCGGTGATCCGGATCCGGTAAGGATCTTTACCGGTGAAACGAATCGTGTCTCCAATCAGATACCTCCACAAACCGGCATTCGTAGTAATTATCATTGCATAGTTCTTGTTCAATTCCACTTCTGAGAGAAGAAGTGTCTTAGGGTCATCTTTCCCATATTCTTCCATGGGCATAAACTCGTAAAACACACCGTAGTCAAGCATCAGCAACATGTCAGAAGAATTTGACAAATCCTGAATACCAAAAAAACCTTCTGAAGCATTATAGGTTTCTAAATAATAAAAATCAGAAGAAGGTATTAATTCCCTGAACTGATCTATATATGGAGTGAAACTTACCGCCCCATGAATGAACAATTCCAAATTTGGCCAGACCTCCAGTAAACTTTTCTTTCCCGTCACTTTTAATACTTCTTTGGCCAGTACGAGAGTCCAGGTTGGAACTCCGCTTAAACTGGTGACATTCTCTTTAATGGTAGCCTCAACCATTTTATCAATTTTCTCTTCCCAACGATCCATTAAAGCAATGGACAATTCCGGTGTGCGGATCATCTGTACCCAAAATGGCAGGTTTTGCAAAAGTATTGCAGAGATATCTCCATAGAACGAATCGTTGCTTTCAATATTGAGTTGATGACTGCCACCCAAACTCAAGCCCTTTCCCGAAAATATTTTTGTATCAGGCCGATTATTACAATAAAGTGAAAGAAGATCTTTTCCTCCCTTGAAATGACACTCTTCCATTGCTTCTGCGCTTACCGGAATGAATTTACTTTTCCCTGCTGTCGTACCTGAGGATTTAGCAAACCATTTGATGTCTGAAGGCCATAAAATATTTTGTTCCCCTCTCATCAACCTATCTATGAAAGGTTTTGTGGATTCATAATTCTGTACAGGAACTCTATTCTTAAAATCATCTACTTTGCGGATTGATTTATAATCAAAAGCTGTACCCCACTCAGTATTCTTTGCCGCATCTACCAACCTCACAAACCAATCCTGCTGAACATCATGAGGATACTTAATAAATAGCTCTATTTGATGAATACGCTTTTTCATCAACCAGCTTAGTATGGAATTAAGTATCGCCATCGACTATGAATCTGAGTAAAAATCCTGTAAATTTAAGACTAGGCTGACATAGCCTCGATTTCTTTATTAATTTTTTTAACGAGACCCTGCAATACCTTGCCCGGTCCAACTTCAATAAATTGAGTTGCACCATCAGAAACCATATTTTGAATGGTTTGTGTCCAGCGGACAGGCGCCGTTAGCTGACTCACGAGGTTTGCTTTTATTTCTGCAGGATCAGAGACGGGCATTGCATTTACATTTTGATACACCGGACAAATAGGCTCATTGAAATTCGTGGCGTGTATTTTCTTGGCCAATTCCTCACGCGCCGGTTCCATAAAAGGAGAATGAAATGCTCCTCCAACACTTAACACCAATGCACGCTTTGCTCCTGCTTCCTTCATCTTTTCACATGCTATATCAATACCTTTAATTGATCCTGAAATAACTAATTGTCCGGGGCAATTATAATTAGCTGCAACAACAATTTCACCAGAATTATTCACTTCTGCACAAATAGCTTCTACTACTTTGTCATCCAAATTCAGAACTGCTGCCATCGTTGAAGGAACAATTTCACATGCTTTTTGCATAGCTCCGGCTCTGACAGCCACAAGTCCCAAAGCATCTTCAAAGGTCAATGTTCTATTTGCTACCAATGCGGAAAACTCACCAAGTGAGTGACCTGCAACCATGTCAACATCATTGCTTCCTGACAAAGTCTCATGCAATATCACCGAGTGAAGAAATATTGCCGGCTGGGTTACATTGGTTTGTTTTAGTTCTTCATCAGTACCGCTGAACATGATGTCGGTGATCCTGAAACCTAATATTTCATTGGCTGATTCAAACATCTTTTTCGCAACAGAATTAGTATCATACAATTCTTTGCCCATCCCTGAAAATTGAGAACCTTGTCCCGGAAATAGATATGCTTTCTTCATCTTTCTAAGTTTTGTGTTCAGCAATATAAGCATGGATAAAATCTTATCAAAGGATAAAACGATATCTTTCTGCCCGGCACAAAAAAGCCCCGGAATAAATCCGGGGCTCCGCAATTAATTTATTAATTGATTAGTCTCTTCGACCACCAAAAATTCGCAGTAAAGCAAGGAACAGATTGATAAAATCAAGATATAAAGTTAACGCTCCTAATATGCTCATCTTAGCAGTGGCTTCGGTTCCGCCTTCAATGGTATTTCCTATGTTCTTTAATTTCTGAACATCATAAGCAGTAAGTCCGGTGAATACAATTACTGCAATAAAACTGATGATGTATCCCAGGCTATCACTTTTCATAAACATATTTACCAAACTGGCGATAACTATACCAATCAGCGCCATAATTAGCAAGCTGCCCATTTTCGTGAGATCAGTCTTAGTTGTGTAGCCCACAAGTGCCATGGTGCCAAACATTGCTGCTGCAATAAAGAAGACCTGATATATTGCACTTTGAGTGTAGGCTAGAAAAATAAAGCTCAAACTCATTCCCATAATAATGGAATACAACAGGAATACTCCTGTCATTGCAGTTGCTGAAAGTTTATTGACACCCATACCCATTAATAGGACCAAACCAAGTGGAGCAAACATCACCACATATCCCATGGTTGACAGTCCGCCCTTTTCAGTGTTGATAAGATAGCTCATGTATGACATGTCTGTTCCAAAGACATATGCAGTTACTGCCGAAATGGCTAATGCAATACCCATCCAGGAAAAAACACTTGATAGAAAGGATCTTGTTTGAGTGGCACCGGCCAATCCGGGCTGATTACTCAGGTTAAAATTCATATTGTTATTGTCCATTTTCTCTTTTTATTTTGTTTTACAAAATTATACTATTTTTTTTTCCGGATACACTTTTTAATCTTGCCAATCCGGGTTCATCTGTGGCCTCGTGCTGCAAATCTCTTGCCAAAGAATTGTTTTATGAAAGATTGGCAGATATAAGCCTGAAGAATTCAGACCGTGTCTTATCATTTTCAAATTCACCCGTAAAGGCAGATGTTGTTGCCACTGAGTTTTGCTTCTGAATGCCACGCATGAGCATGCATAAATGCTTCGCTTCTATCACAACTGCTACACCGAGCGGCTTGAGTGTTTCTTGCAAGCAGTCCCGGATATCCATGGTAAGGCGTTCCTGAACTTGCAATCTTCTTGCGAATGCATCAACCACCCTTGGAATTTTACTCAACCCAACTATCGACCCGTTTGGGATATAAGCTATATGGGCCTTGCCAAAAAATGGAAGCAAGTGATGCTCACAGAGTGAATAAATCTCGATATCTTTCACGATCACCATCTGTCGGTAGTCATCCTTAAACAAGGCAGATCTAAGGATGGCTGCAGGATCAAGATCATATCCATGAGTCAAGAATTGCATGGCTTTGGCAGCGCGTTCCGGAGTTTTAATTAAACCTTCACGAGAAACATCCTCCCCCGTACCACTGATGATTGAACTGTAATGAACAGATAGGGCCTTGATCAATTCCGGATTATACTGGTCTACTTTGGCATAGCCATCCATGTTGTTTTCCAGCGGCATTTTTTTGTCAATTGTCATGTGAAAGGATTATGATCCAAAATATTCTACAGTATTCTTTTCGGTTTCCTGAATCTTAACGCTGTGCAACTTACAACCTAATGCACTTATTGGCAATTCTATCTGCTTCCAAATTTCTACTGCAAGGACTTCTGTAGAGCTAAACTTACCTTTCATAAAGTCAACATCCATGTCAAGATTTTTATGATCCAGCTTATCGAGTATGAACTGTTTTAAAATAAGACTGACATCAGAAAGATTGGTTACGAAACCTGTCTCCGGATTTACCTCTCCCTTGACTGTTACCCAAAGAATGTAATTGTGTCCGTGCCAATTTGCATTGGAGCATTTGCCAAACACCTCTTTGTTTTTCTCGTCTGACCAATCAGTTCTGGAGAGTTTGTGGGCTGCACTAAACGTCTCTTTTCGCGTTATATAAACCATTTTCCAGGAATAATGTTTGCAAAGATACAAGATTCATGATAAGAAGAATTCATTTCAAAGTTATCTTTGTCATATGGAAATACTCCTCGTCGCGGCTACTGAAGAAGAAATGGCCCCTTTAAGGGATATTTGGTTCCGAAAGCACAAAGTAGAATTCCTTGTAACAGGGGTTGGCATGGTTGCTACAAGCTATGCCCTTGCCAAGGCTTTTACTGAAAAACCATTCCAGCTTGCAATTAATACAGGATTAGCAGGAGCTTTTGACCGAAATCTTAGGCTTGGGGAGGTTGTAAGGGTCTCTGAAGATATCCTTGCTGAACTTGGAGCCGAAGATGATGATGATTTTCTCACATTAAAGGAAATAGGGCTTGAAGGCGTTGACATATTTCTGAACATGGACGAGGTGCTTCTGAAGGAATTGAACGAATTCAAGAAAGTCAGAAGTATTACTATAAATACAGTTCATGGAAATGAAGCAAGTATTAATAAGATCCGTGAAAGACTGCATCCCCACATCGAAACTATGGAAGGAGCTGCCTTTTTTTATGCATGCGGAAAGAGTAACATTCCGGCCATTCAGTTAAGGGCCATCTCCAACTTCGTAGAAAGAAGGAACAAGTCGAATTGGGATATTCCGCTGGCATTAAAAAGCATGAAACAAGCTGTTGCGTTGATTATTGAAAAAATATAAATGTCTGATCAAATGCCCTCCAACACACTTTCATTAGGATTTTCACCTTGCCCGAATGATACTTTTCTATTTGATGCATTAATTCATCAAAAAATCAATACCGAAGGACTTCTCTTCGAGCATGTACTGGAAGATGTCGAGAGCCTTAATCGCAAAGCTTTTGACTCAGTTCTAGATATCACTAAATTGAGCTTTTTTGCGTATGGATTCCTGAGTAACGAGTATCAACTTCTGGATGCAGGTGCTGCATTAGGATATGGTGTTGGCCCACTGCTGATTTCCAAAAAGAAATTTTCGGATCCAAAAGTTGAAATTAAATCGGTTGCAATTCCAGGGAAATATACGACAGCCAATTTTTTATTCTCCCTCTTCTTTCCTGATCTGAAAATAAAAAACGAAATGCATTTCTCTTTGATAGAAGACGCAGTGCTCAAAGGACAAGTAGATGCAGGAGTAATAATTCATGAAAACAGGTTTACTTATGCCGACAAAGGACTTCATCAAATCGTAGATCTTGGCAGCAAATGGGAAGAAATAACTTCATCACCGATTCCTCTGGGTGGCATTGCCGTTCGAAGATCTTTGAGTCAAGACTTAAAACTAAAGATAAACTCCCTCGTTCAAAAAAGTGTTGAATATGCCATAGCTAATCCACTTTCATCGGGCGCTTTCGTGAAAAGCCATGCTCAGGAAATGCACCCTGAAGTGATTATGCAACACATTGGATTATATGTAAATAATTCATCTATAGACATAGGCAACAAAGGACGCGATTCGATTTATATGCTTTATGAGAAGGCAAAAGCACTTAATCTTATCAATACACTCAAAGAACCAATATTCCTTGAGGCAAAAGAAATTCAAAAACAATATTAGTTAAGAGGCAAAGGACAAAACCGGCTGCATTCCTTTGTAGGTTCGGATGTTTTCTGTTTTCTTTACAAGATCAATTTCTAATCTTATTTTATACCATGATAATTGTTACAGGTGCGGCAGGGTTTATTGGAAGTTGCCTGGTGAGAAAATTAAATGACGAAGGCTTCAACGACCTGATCCTCGTTGACGACTTCAGCTCAACAGAAAAGGCGGCTAATCTGACCGGTAAAATATTCACTGCACAAGTGGACCGAAAGATTTTTCACACCTGGCTGAGAGACAATCATAAAATGGTCCAGTTTATTTATCACATTGGCGCAAGAACAGATACTACAGAGTTCAATACAGCTATTTTTGATGAGTTGAACCTTAATTACACTAAAAATATCTGGAATTTATGTGTAGAGTTTGGCCTGCCATTAGTGTATGCTTCTTCAGCAGCGACCTACGGCGAAGGAGAACACGGATATAAAGACGATCATGCAATAGTTGAAAAACTCACTCCGCTGAATCCATACGGCGAATCAAAAAATAATTTTGACAAGTGGGCTCTGAAGCAAGAGAAGCAGCCTTATTTCTGGGTGGGCTTAAAGTTTTTTAATGTTTACGGACCTAACGAATACCATAAAGGAAGAATGGCTTCCGTGATTTTCCATGCATTCAATCAGATCAAAAAAAACGGGAGCATGAAACTATTCAAGTCACACAGACCTGATTATAAAGACGGAGAACAACTGAGGGACTTTGTGTACGTGAAAGATGTAGTCGAAATCTGTTATTTCTTTTTGCATCACAGAAAGGATTCGGGCTTATACAACCTTGGTTCCGGAAAAGCAAGAACCTTTCTGGCTTTGGCTACGAACACATTCTCATCTCTGGGCCTTGCTCCTAAAATTGATTTTATCGATACGCCTGAAGATATCAGAGGTAAATATCAATACTTTACAGAGGCAGATATGACTAAGATTAAAAAGATCGGCTATAAACGTGAATTCTACACTCTGGAACAAGGTGTAAATGACTATGTAACTAATTACCTGGAAAAAAATGCCCGCTGGTAAATCTATTTAGCAAAAAACAAAAAGAAGGGATTTCCTCAAAAATCACGAGGCACAATTTAATCAACCCTAGAAGCTATACGTATATCCTATCCCCGAAACAAAATCTCTTGATTTGTTTTCAAGAATATCCTTTTGGATCAGGTAAAAAAGATTCAAACTACTACGGCGGTTAAAATCGTAATCGACACCAACCTCATATCTGGACTTGTCAAAAACGTGATCCTCCTCTTTCAAATTATCTAACACGTAGTAGTATTCCGTTGCTATGTATGGTGTATATTTCTTATTCAGATCCAATTTCAAAGTTAACTTCGTTCTGGTATACCACTCAGGAATTTTACCATTTTCACTGGACTGAATACTCTCAACCTGACTCTGTACACGTTGCCTTAAAGTGATACTCACCGGCTTGAACTTCCTCTTATAGGTTAAGTCTACGTACAACCTGTGCCTTGTACTATAATAGGTAAGCTTATTTTTCGACATCCATCGGTAATTCACAGATACTTTCAGTGATGGCTTAATATCATAATCAACTCCGAGGTCAGTAAAAAACTGATCTACATCAGATATGTTCTGGTGCAACCGAACCTGTTCCGATAAACTGGCAGCCATCCTTCTGGTAATCTGATGCTTCACCGTTACACTAGACCACAGTCCTGCATCGTCCTGTTGTGCATGAGAAGGACAACTGAAGAGAGCAAAGAACATGCTTATTAAAACAAGATTTTGGATCGACGGGCGCACTTCTATTTCATTTGTGATTTTAGCCTCGATCATCACCGGATCCCCAATTATCCTGAGGCTGATCACTTTCTATCTTAACATTGGACTTAAGCGCAGTATCCTCATAATAGTATACTTTGACGGATGCCACATCTTTAAGAAAGTCAATCTTATTTACACTGACTTTGTGAATATCCAAACCGGTTCGTGTTCTCAGGTCTTCCATCAAAGCTCCATAATTTTCAGGTCTGATCATCTCGATATTTTCGTATAAGATGGATTTTACCATTTCATTTCTCACCAGCCAGTTTCCATCCAGCATATAAGTGAATACTATCAGGATGAGGTTGATTATAATTAATTCAAAATATGTTGCCTTGCTCACTGCACATATCAATCCCATCGCAATTACGATGAAAAGATAGGTCATGTCCTTTGTACTTATGCCTTCTGTCCTATACCTTAACATAGAAAACACGGCAAAGAGTCCGAAGGCTGCTCCCATGGACATATCTACCTTATTTAACAGGTAAGTAATTATAAAGATGATGATATTGAACAAAAAGAAAGTAAACAGATAATCCTTCTTCTTATAAATTCGGAAGTATATCAGTCGAACAATGATCAACATCGCCATGATGTCAATCAGAAGCCGCCAGAAAAATTTATCTGATAATTTGTCAAATAATTCGAATGATGCAAAGTCGTTCATGATGCTTTTAGAAGTTTGTTCAAATATAATAGTGTAGGCTTAAATATATTTTTTTTCAACTCAGGGTGTAAAGTGATTACACCCAGACAATATTTGCTTATAGATTTCTGGGCAATTCCAAAAGATTTCATCAGTTCTACAAAATGACTTTTATCTCTGGCACTCGCCCTCTTTACTTCTGCAATAACCAAACCTGAATAAACATGTTCTTGAATATCATTCTTGAAGGTCAGCATTGTATCTACCGTCAATCTTTCCTGGGAAGTTTTACTTACAAAAGTAATACGAACATAATTGACCCATAGTTTAGCTTCAAGACTTGCCGGATCGACATTGGAGATGCTTTTAACCAGATCTTTAGACTTATCAGCTATCAATTTAACGATCTCCGGTCTTTTGATCCTGTCTTTTATCGTTCTTCCCTTATTGTTTTTAAATTTTACTTCAAAGAAATTAAGATTTGACTCCACATATCTCCTGGAACGAAATTTAAAACGATTCGCTTTACCGTTATGATGTCTGATATATAGATTAAACTTTTCAGTATCAAAATAAAGTGTTTCGTAATGATTGTAACGCTGCCCTTCGATCTCAAGGACTTTATAATGTTCAGACATTCGTCGGAACAACTCGGGTATGACTGAATCTTTGAACATGAACTTAGTATCAATTCTGTCTTGCAGCTTGACACTATCCATTTCCTTCAAAGAAATCGGTTCAAAATCTTGTAATAAAGTACTAAGCTGATTCAAAATAATTCTAATATTCGTAGGTGTACTTTCTAATCTCTAACACGGTCCCTTTCCCATCCGTAGTTCTTCGTTCAATTTTCATTCCTTTTTTATCATAGAGATTAAACTCCTTTTTAATTACATTGTTCTTACTATCCATTGTAATTTCTGTCGTTCTTTCCCCCTGTGCATTATATGTATAGATCTCTTTATTAATCAGCTTCCCATCCCCATCAAATCTGCTTTCTTCTGTTTTATCGCCAAGAGCATCATACTTAGTGACTATCTTTTTTTCCACCTTACCTTCTGGAGAGTAATTTATCTGCTCGGTTACATCACCATTCTTATTGAGCACGTAACTTTCATGCATTTTCACCTTACCTTCTTTATCGTAGTCGATAATCTCCAACAATTTAGAATCTGAATCATAGCGTTCGAAAGATTCCGGTATGGTGACTTCAACACCGTTTTTAACGGTAGTCATTGTAACCTTTACCGATTTGATCTTATGTTTTTTAATATCCTTCTTGCTTTGACTGAAAGTTTGCGTTGACAATCCGGTAAACAAAAGAAATATGAGCAGGCAGTTTAACTTCTTCATACTAATTTTTTGTAGTTAGAACGATAATTTCATTTGCGACAACCGTCTGATTCTTTCCGGTCACTTCCACCTCTACAAATATCGGAACATCCGGTCGAAAAGTCGATCCGGCTGTACCATTGGCAGATCCGGTTGAGTCTTCTGAATAAGCAAATATTTTGTACTTGCCTTTTTGCAGGTACTTAAACTCATACGTGCCATCAAAACTAGTCTTCACATCATTATCGTAAATGTTACCATCTGCACCATAGATCACGAACACATCATGGTCAACGGCCGGGAATGTATCCGGGCAGCAATTGAAATTATTGTTGTCGAAATTATAAACAGTTATCTTTCCTGTAATTGTAGAGGTTCCGCCTTCTCCTGCTTCTTTTTTGCATGAATAAAATGCGAGAATGAAGGAGAAAATCAAGGTTAAACTGAGCAGGCCCGAGCTTTTTTTCATTTTCTTAATGTTAATTTTCCACAAAGATGGAAATATTTTTCCCTCTAAGGAGTCATTTTGGTTAGTGAATTGATCTGTTACGGCAAGAGAGATAAAATAGTTGTGCTATTTCATACGGGATTCGTACATTTTTGTAATTCAAATTTCGTTTTTTGACAAAGATTAAGCCAGAATCAATTGGTTCAAAAATCTGCATGTTAAAATGCTCTAATCTCATTCTCAGTCACTTATTAATCAATGCCATAGCCAAGAAAATAGCTGAACGACCGTTTTCTTACGAAATTGTATAATATATGTACCTTGAGGCAGATTTATAATATGAAAAAAGTCGAAATTACTTCTGTTTTTACAGAATATAATGAAGTCACGGAACTTTCGGAAGAAGATCAGAATTTAGTAAAGGCCGCACGTCAAAGTGTTAGCAAAGCCTATGCACCTTATTCTCGTTTCCAGGTAGGGGCAGCCGTTTCTCTGGAAAACGGTATCATTATGCGAGGGAACAATCAGGAAAATGCCAGCTACCCTATAGGATTATGTGCTGAGCGAGTTGCCATTTTCGCTGCAGGTGCCAATTACCCTGGAGTGAAAATCAGAGCTATAGCCGTTACTGCACTTTCTGATCAATTTTTAATTGACAAACCCATAACCCCTTGTGGAGCATGCAGGCAAGCAATTGCCGAATATGAACATCGTTATCATGGTCAGATTCGCCTGATACTTGTAGGTGAAGTTGGCAAGGTCTTGGTAGCAGATACCATTAAGCAGTTTTTACCTTATCAGTTTACAGCGGAAGATCTAAAAGTAAAAACTACCTGATTCCGGAAAGCATTGATTATCATACTGAGGCTGAGACAAAATTTTGTCCGTTTGATTTTCGATTAAAGCCTCTTGCAACCTGCAGAAGCATTTGATTACAAAAACAATGAAGCGAGGTTTAATAATATTCCTTTTAATTATTTCTCCGATCCTATTGCCGGCTCAGCGCAATGTCAAGGATTCGCTTATTTCCTTTCCCATGATCGGAGCTACAGGCGCATTTCAGATGCCGGGAGCAGATATGAAAATAAGATTTGGTAATAACTTTAATATCGGAGGTGTCTTCCAATGGAAAACAAGGAAGAATTTTGTGATTGGACTTGATGGTCAGTTTCTTTTCGGTAATACTGTACATGAAAATACTATTCTTGACTCTATCACTACCAGTCAAGGCGGAATTATATCATCAAATGGAGATTTTGCCACAGTTTTTTTGTATGAAAGAGGATGGAAATTTGAAATTAAGCTTGGCAAAATATTTCCGATCATAGGGCCCAACAAAAACTCAGGACTGTTCACCAGTTTTGGGGCAGGACTGCTACAACATAAAATTCGGATAGAAAATCAGCAGAGCTCCATCCCATCTATTGAAGATGATTATAAAAAGGGATATGACCGTTTAAGTAATGGACTAAGTCTGACAGGCTTCATCGGTTACGTTAATTTCGGAAACCGGAAGCTTGTAAATTTTTATGCAGGATTTGAATTTACAAAAGCATTAACTCAGAACCGAAGATCCTTTAATTTTGACACGCGTGAGCAGGATCTCACAAAACGAAATGATCTGCTGAGTGGAATTCGATTAGGATGGGTCATCCCAATATATAAGCGTGCGCCAAAAGATTATTACTATAATTGAATTCTGAAGCTAAATGATCTTCATATATAATTTAGCGATCTTTTTTTATGTTTTCGTAATTCGTATCGCTTCACTTTTAGGAAATCCTAAGGCTAGCCTATGGATTACAGGGAGAAAAAACTGGAAAGAGAAAATTAAAACTTTTAAAAAGCGAGACGATAAAACATTTTGGTTCCACTGTTCTTCACTTGGCGAATTTGAACAAGGAAGACCTTTGATTGAAGAATTTCGAAAACACTTTCCGTCCTCCAATATTATTTTAAGCTTTTACTCCCCTTCAGGCTACGAGATTCGCAAAAACTACGAATATGCCGACCTGGTCTGCTACCTACCTTCGGACACAAAGAAAAACGCAACTTACTTCATTGACACCTTAAAACCCGATCAGGCATTTTTTATTAAGTATGATTACTGGTATCACTTCCTGTCTGTCCTACACGAAAAAAATATTCCTTCGTTTATTGTTTCAGGCATTTTCAGAAAACAGCAATCATTTTTCAAGTGGTACGGAACTTTCTCAAGAAAAATGCTCGGATGCGTAAAACATTTTTTTGTTCAGGATATTAATTCAGGAACATTACTACAAAGCTTAGGACTCTCTAACTTCACAATCAGTGGTGATACAAGATTTGACAGAGTCGTGAAAAATGTTTCCGCTGCTAATAGATCTGAAATAATTGA